>Ga0210056_1000232_pt1 | contig 42957 bp, 45 predicted proteins | sample CryGeyCG2014_080_2_FD_183965 | JGI IMG/M metagenome (GOLD analysis project Ga0210056, IMG submission 183965) | Groundwater microbial communities from aquifer - Crystal Geyser CG07_land_8/20/14_0.80 (SPAdes) (version 2) | ecosystem: Environmental > Aquatic > Deep subsurface > Groundwater | place...
AAGTGTTCTTTTTTCGAATCACGGAAATCAGCACATGATTTCCAAATATCTTCCGGGGAGAGAATTTCTTGATTGCGATTGGATTGGAGGCGTTTACCTAATTCAATGACAGCAACAATTTGCGAGGCTTTCGCTTTACCGAGTCCCCTTATCTTGAGAAGTTGTTCGAAGGTAGTCTTGTCCACCCCATCTTTCACAAGAATTTTCAGAATCCTTTTTGAGAGCTGTAAAACATTGAGATCTTTTATTCCCGATCCGAGCAAGATTGCCAGAAGTTCATAATCTCGCAACTTTCCAAGACCATATCGCTCAAGTTTTTCTCTTGGCATATCGACTTTCGGAAGATCCTTTATTTTCGGCATATTTCTTTTTATAGACTAATCTATACCCCTTTAGACTACTCCAATTTACCCATTTCGTAAAGAAAACAAGCCACAAAGTGGCTTGTTAGAAGTGCTTCAGTATCGATTGGTAGTCTTCTTCCCGCTCGGGATGGACGACGAGTTCGATCGTTCCTTCGGGGAGATGTTTGGTGAAATCAGTGAACTCGGGGAACCAATCAAGGCTCACGACGTAATCTGTCGTATTTCTCTTCGTACTCTCAAAGAACCTATGCGTCTGTAACCAGAAAAATGACAGAATTTTCCCTGAGAGAGAATGATGCAGATGTGGGAGCAAACCTTTTCTTCCAAATCTCACAAAAGAAATATGATACTTCTCTGCCAAACTCATACACACATGAAGGAAAGGTGGGAAATAATGCAGGTGTTCGTGAGAGTCCAGTCCATCAGGCAAGCGTCCAAACAGTGTTCGAAAATGTTCTATTTGTGCTTCCCACTCTGTTTCTACTTTCTTCTTCGTTACCACTCTCAGCATATACCGCCACGCAAAATTGATACTTCTCTTGAGAGCGCTGTCATACATTTCATTGCCACTTTTCAAAATATGAATGAGCTCCAAATGAATATCGATTTTGACCCCTGTCTTGAGAAGTGCTTCAGCTTCTTCCTTTGATACATACCGTATCATCACTGCTACGCGATCGAGTTTCCCCTTCTTTGCGAGATGAAGTATCGGCTCCGCAGTTTTGCGAATACCATAATCATCTGCCGTCACCACAAATTTTCTGCGTATTTCTTCTTGCATATATACATTTGAAAAACTTCTTCACATTTCTATTCTGTCAGAAAAACTCCCTGTCAGCAAGACAAGAGACAACTCTTATTTTCTCTTGAATTTTTTCTTTTTCTCGGTCGTGCCTTCAAGAGATCGTATCTCATCACGGAGGATGGCAGCGGTTTCGAAGTCGAGTATCTTCACCGCTTCCTGCATTTCTTTTGTCTTGAGCCTGATGAGCTTCTTCGGATCCTTCGCAAATATTTCCTGATCAAGAAGTACATTTGCAAAAACAGCTTTGTCATGAGTGCTCTCCATCGATTCGGTAATATCATGAATTTTCTTCTGAATCGTTTTCGGAGTGATGTTATGAGCAGTATTGAATGCCACCTGGAGTTTCCTACGACGATTCGTTTCACGAAGTGCGTATTCCATCGCCCCCGTCATACGATCGGCATACAGCACCACTCTCCCATTCACATTGCGAGCAGCACGCCCGATGATCTGAATGAGTGATGTTTCAGAGCGGAGAAATCCTTCCTTGTCAGCATCGAGAATCCCAATAAATGTCACTTCAGGCAAATCGAGTCCTTCACGAAGAAGATTGACTCCGACGAGACAATCGAATTCACCCTTACGAAACGACGTCAGTATCTTGATACGATCAATAGTTTTCACATCACTGTGCAAATACTCGGATTTTATTTTGTGCTCTTTCAGATAGACACTCAAATCTTCGGCCATTTTTTTCGTGAGTGTCGTTGCGATGACACGTCCACCTTTCTTCACTTCTTCTTCTGTTTGTCTGATGAAATCTCCAATCTGTCCAAGATATTCAGCATTTGCACGCACTGGAAGTACCGTCGTCTCTGGATCGATAAGTCCAGTCGGGCGAATAACTTGCTCCACTATCTGACTGCTTTCTTCTCGTTCAAAATCTGCTGGCGTCGCAGAAGTGAAAAGTACTTGACCCACACTCTTCACGAACTCTTCAAAACGGAGCGGTCTATTATCGAGTGCGCTCGGAAGACGAAAACCATATTCTACCAGAGTTTTCTTGCGTGATTGATCCCCAGCATACATCGCACGAAGCTGTGGCAATGTCACGTGTGATTCATCAATCACCGTAAGAAAATCTGGCGTACCATCATCCAAATGTGGAAAATATGAAAGAAGCGTTTCTGGTGGATCGCCAGGCTTCTTGCCTGAGAGATGACGCGAATAATTCTCGATACCGTTGCAATACCCTATCTCCTCCATCATCGCGAGATCATAATTTGTCCGACGCTTCAGTCGTTCTGCTTCCAGTATTTTTCCTTCTTGAGCCAGTTCTCTTAGTCTTGCTTCTAGTTCAGCGCGAATAGAAAGAAGCGCCTTTTCTTTTTGTCTCGGGTCAGTGATGAAATGTTTCGCAGGGAAAAGAAAAATATTTTTTGGTGTGCCCAGTATTTTTTGTGACACTGGGTCAATTTGCGTAATAGCCGACAACTTCCCACCAGTGATTTCGAGAAGATAGGTGAAATTCTCCGAAATAGGCATAATTTCTACCCTATTGCCAATACTCCGGAATTGTCCGGGATTCAAGTCGACATTGGTTCGCTCGAAGAAAATGGATATGAGTTTGTGAAGGAGCTCCGTTCGCACCATTCGCATTCCGACCTCCAGATGCATATTTTCTTTCTTGTATTCTTCTGGACTGCCAAGTCCATAAATACACGATACCGATGCCACAATAATCACATCAGAACGAGTGAGAAGCGACTGCGTTGTAGCATGACGCAAACGATCGATTTCTTTATTGATCTGAGCATCTTTCTCGATGTACGTATCAGACGAAGGCATATATGCCTCTGGTTGATAATAATCGTAGTAGGAAACAAAATAATGTACTGCATGATCAGGAAAAAATTCTTGGTACTCTTCTGCAAGCTGAGCAGCCAGTGTTTTGTTGTGTGCGATAACGAGCGTTGGTTTGTTTATTTGCTGAATGACATTGGCAACGGTAAATGTTTTTCCCGATCCTGTCACGCCGAGGAGTGTCTGAAACTTATTTCCTTGTTTGATACCACACACAAGACCCTCAATCGCTTGTGGTTGATCTCCTGCTGGCTTATATTTTGATTTGAGCGTGAAAATAGACATAGACTTATTTCTTTCCATTCAAACGATGCCACAAAGTGACGCTGTATTTCCTTGTCTTCTTCAGAAACCTCCTTCCTCGTCCTTGATGAAGAAAGAAAAAAATAAAAAGTGAAATGATGGCAATAGCAACACCAATGTTAACAAAAAACTTCACGTGATCGATTCTCCTCCAGAGTGAATGGAGGCTCGCCAGACCAGCGTAGCCGATATACAGATAAACAAGATCTTTGAAAAAATTACCGAGATACGTTGCCAGAAGAAATACTCTGACATCCATTTTTATAATACCGCACGCAACCGAAACAGGTGTCGTCGGGAACGGCGGAAGAAGACGAATCAGAAACAGTGCGCTACCGTCTCTCAAATGGTGCCCCATAAAACGCTTCCCGATGTCTTCTATATCCGTATGCTTCACTCCGAGATATTTTGTGATTGGCTTCACAAAAATATCTTCAAGTTTGTCACCAATAAAATAATAGAACCAGGCACCAAGTGTTTTTCCAAAATTGCCAATGAAAGCAAGAAAGAAGAGATAGATCCAGGTTTTTCCCTGAACCAGAGCAAAAGAACCTGCTGTCCCCATAACAAGAGCAGAAGGAATAGGGCTAATCACTTCCTCAAGGAAAGACCCAACGAACACAAAAATTGGCAGAGGCACTGCTCCTGCAAAATTCGTCATCAGGTGTTCAATAAAACGGAAAAAATGCATATACTGTATTTGTTTATAACCCTTCTAGTATATCTTAAAAAGAAAAGTCTTGCCATAAAACAAGACTTTTTTTCTTCTTCCAAAGAGATTAGATATTTAGTCGACAAATGTCAGAGCAGTACCCTTCTTGGCACCACGACCCGTACGACCGATACGGTGGATATAATCTTCGTAATTCTCTGGCAATTCGTAATTGATCACGTGAGAAACATCAGAAATATCGAGCCCTCTGGCAGCAACATCGGTTGCGACCAAAATCACAATCTCATCCTGTTTGAAACGACGGAGTGCTCTCTGACGCTGGGCTTGCGATTTATCACCATGAATAGAATCAGATTTGAAACCACGCTCTTCGAGACGCATCGCAAGTTTTTCTACTCCATGCTTCGTTCGTCCGAAAATAAGTACTTTCGTAAACTCTGGTTTGAGAAGCATATTATGCAGTACCTCCAATTTATCTTCCTTGGGGAGTACCCTCACAATATCTTGATCAACGTTCTCTGAGGTTGCTCTCGACTTGATTGTAATGGTTACAGCGTTGTTTGAGAATTTCTTTGTGAGTTCAGCAATCTCTCTTGGCATTGTTGCAGAGAAAAACAGTGATTGACGAGGAGTTTTGAGGAGCGCGATGAGATACTTGATATCATTGATAAATCCCATATCGAGCATGCGGTCTACTTCATCGAGTACCACATTATTGAAATCAGTCAGACGAAGTTTCCCTCGTTCTACGAGATCTTTCAATCGTCCTGGTGTGCCAATAACAAAACTCGGGTTGCGAGAGAGACTTCGTATCTGATCCCCTATGTGAGATCCTCCGATACAGAGAGCAGAACGCAGTCCTGATCCATCAGCGAATTTACGGAGTTCATCTTCGATTTGCAAAGCAAGTTCACGAGTTGGAATAATGATGAGTACTTTTTCAGTTGGAAATTTAAATGTCTTGTGAATGAGTGGCAAGAGAAACGCTGCAGTCTTGCCTGTGCCAGTATTGGCCACACCAATCACATCTTTCCCCTCCAAGATATGAGGAATAGCCCCATCCTGAATCGGTGTTGGGTGGACATACCCTGCTTTCGCTACATTGGCTTTGAGTTTGCTATGCATTTCAAAATCAGCAAAACGATGCGTCGGATTCCATGCTTCTACTTCTGTTGTTTGTACAGCTTTTTTCACAAATTGCGTGAAATCAAGTTCGCGTTCTGATGGACGCTTGCGCCTCCCTCGTACGTTTGGTCGCCCAAAACGATTGACGGATACACGTTTTTGAGAGGACACACCTCTCTTGTTTCTACTAAACATAGTCTACATATAAAGAGTAACCCACTCCTGTGGGTATCTCGGAAATTAAGTCTTATCTCTCCCTTCCGATAGAGATAGGACTCAATCAAAGGAAATAGGAGCTTACAGAGAAGCTCACGAGTAAGAACTTCATTAAAGCAGGAAAATCATTCCTTGTCAAGAGCATGCATATTCACCTTCTCGATTCTCAAAGGGCTTTCATCTCTCTTCTTAATTTCTTGTAATCAGGGAAGGTGCGTGCCACGAGGGCCCAGAATTTCGGCGAGTGATTCATTTCTTTCAAATGACAGAGCTCGTGGACAATCACATAGTCACAGAAACGTGGAGGGAGGAGGAAAAGCCTATAACTGAAAGAAAGGTTTTTCTGACGAGAACAACTCCCCCATCTCGTTTTTTGATTGCGAATACTCACTTTGTTCCACGAAACTTGGTATATACTCTGATACTCTTCCAATCGATCTTCGATGAGTTTTTTTGCCTCTTCTTTGCACACATTATATTCCTCTTTACTCCCACGAGAAAGGAAACCTGATGGGCGCGATGCAAAATCCTGCAATTTCTTTGCAATCCATTCTTTCTTCTGTCTCAGAAAAAGTTCACCGCTTACATACGATACGAAGAAAGGAAGTACAATTGTTGTACCCAAAAAAGGACGCACAATAATACGTATCCGTTTTGCGCGCACACTTTTTTTCATCGTAACCGTGATGTTATCTCCCAAATCAATCGTGCGCATTATTTACATTCTTTCTTCGAGTATCTTTCGTACTTTTTCTGAATGTTGTGGATATATACCATGAACATTTTCAACAATTCTTTCTACTTCTCTTCGATCTATAACGTGACGATTACTCCTTCGACTATTATCTAATTCCATATTCAGCATCGTTTCAATGGTTTTCCTTTCTGTGTCATGATGGAATACGTGATGAAGATCGTGGTCAATCCCATGTCTCAATTCAGCATGATTTATTTCACCACTCCTCGATCCATATTGATTAGAAGCACGGTGCACACTATCGCTCTGGTCAGAAGGATGTATACTACTATTTGACGATACTGTTGATTTTTTTGATGGAAAAAAAAGTCCCATATGCATATATTTTCTCTGTTCTTTACAAACAATCTTCCTAGGATCCATTCATTCGCCCAGTGGCGAATTTCTCTTATGGACTTTTTTCAATCCGTCGGAGACGACGGCACCGTGCTCGAAAAAACTCCAACTCTCCCAGAAAGATTTTTGCAAAAAGCATCGATCTTTCAATTGATGTATTACATTCTTATTATATCACAAGAATCTACTCTTTCCTCACTACTATCATCCCCTTCTTCCCTTCTTTGATAGGCAGGTGATTCCCTGTCGGATAATCTCTGATTGCCTCAAACAAGATATCTTCCTTGTACCTGTATCCCTTGCCATTCCGAGTACCTGAATCATTGGTGATGAATTCTTTCTTCTCTCTATCATATCCAATAATAACAAGCATATGCGTCGTCGGTCCCGGCTGTTTGTAATTCGGATTGTAAAGTTTTCTTCCGTCAGCTGGAATGATGATGAGTGCCCCTGAGGTCAGCGCCTTCTTTATATCAATAAGAGTGATGTCTTTCTTCGCTTCAGAAGTCGTGACACCATAATATTCTCTGAGAAGTTTTTCTGTATCTTCTGTAGACGTATCGATTGATTGTCCGATTGTCTTTTTCTGAAATTTCGAGAGAGAAATAATTTCTTGTTTGGCAATTTCTTTTGTCAGTATTTTTCCCATAAGCCAATATTCTGCCATCACAATCGACGCCTCCTCACAAGCATTTTGAAATACTTCATCACTCCACTCGCCAAACGGTGCCTGCACTGTAAAGGGGACATTGCGAAGAAGACTACTCTTTGCTTCATTCTTTTCCTCACTCATTAGAGGAGACTGTTCACTGCTTCTACTCACTGTTTCTTCTGATACTATGGGAACAGTGCTGGTTATTTCCTCTTCCTCTGAAACAACATCTTGAAGGACTTGAGTAGGTATCTCTGCCTCCCTCGGAGAAGAAACTAACAAAAACCCTACCACTATTCCGAGTGCACATACTACAAGAAGAGTAGAAAATAATTTCCGATTCATATCATCACTCTCAAATATTCCTTATTCCCCGCGCACATACACTTCGGAAACCGTGGTACGAAAAAGTTGTGCGGTAGCTTCCATTTCATCTCCAGAGAAAGGATGAAGGTTTTTGAAAGACGGATCAAGAGTGATGCCACTCCGAAATGTCTGAAGATAAAGTCGTTTCGCCCCCTTCAGAGTTTCCTTCATCGCTTCGAGGATCTCCTGCGTGTGTATTTCACGGATGAGCGTCGAGCGGAATTCATAGTCTACTTTCCCTTCTTTGAGTAGATCGATACTTTCAAGTATTTTCTTCTCATCCGCTCCTGTACCAACGAGTTTTTGATATTCAGGGAGACTCGTCTTGAAATCCATCGCGATATAATCCACTAGTTTTTTTTCGATAAATGTCCGTAATACTTCTGGATGATTGCCATTCGAATCAAGTTTCACAGCAAATCCGAGAGCGCGCACTTTCACAATAAAGGCTTCAAGGTCTGGCATAATCGTCGGTTCACCACCAGTGATGACAACACCTTGAAGAAGCCCTTTTCGTCCCTTCAAGAAATTCAGTACTGCCACCTCAGGAATGAAATTCTGAGAAATCTTTCTCAGTTCTTCCGGCAAGACAAATTCTGGATTGTGACAAAATTTACAACGATAATTGCACCCACCAGTAAAGATGATGCAAGCAATCTTTCCAGGGAAGTCTAGGAGCGTAAACTTTTGAATACCACTGATAATCATAGAACTTTCTTCATTCAGTAATTTTGTAATAAAAAAGAATTATTATCACAAGCAACCTTTCTGGGGAGACAGTCGTTTTCTCCAGCGAGAAAACTTCTTGCGTGAACTTTTTTTCATCCGTCGAAACGACGAAACCATGCTGAAAAAAACTTCAAGCCTCCCAGAAAGATTCTTGTGAAAAAATTCTTTCTGCTTTTTCTGAAAAAATTACAGGAATCAACACGCCACAAACTGATATTTTTCACAGAACTCGTTGTTAGCAGCGACGGTTTCTTGAAAGTGCTTGCGGGAATAGTGCTCGGCTTTCTTCCCAATATTGAAATGAGAAACAGGACGATGATACCCCATCACACGCGTCCACACTTCGCAATGTGTTCTCTTGGCTTCAAGTGTTTCTCCTTCCTCTACTACTGCTTTGTTTCCTGACATAAGTGTCTGTATTATGCTTATTATATTATTTTTTATTTCACTTGTTTTACTTCTTGATACTTCTTCCGAGCTTCAGTGTCGAATCGCATTCCATTTTCGATACCGAGTTCTTTATCACACTTCGGACAATAATCATATTCCCCTTCGAGATACCCATGCTTCGGACAAATCGAGAAGGTCGGCGTGATAGTGATATATGGCAAACGGAAATTGGAGAGAATACTTCGCACGAGATTACGGCAAGCCTCACCCGAGCTCACTTTCTCATTCATATAGCAATGAAGCACGGTACCGCCAGTATACTTCGTCTGCAAATCATCCTGAAGTTTCAATACTTCAAAAACATCATCGGTATACCCGACCGGTATCTGTGAAGAGTTTGTATAGTAAGGAGCTTCTTCTGTCCCTGCCTGCAAAATATCAGGAAAACGCTTTTTATCTTCCTTAGCGAAACGATACGTCGTCCCTTCGGCTGGTGTTGCTTCGAGATTGAAAAAATTTCCTGTTTCTTCCTGATAATCCTTGATCCGTTCTCGCATAAAATCGAGAATCTCGAGAGCAAATTTGTGACCTTCAGTTGTTGTAATATTTTCTTTGTCTTCAGTAAAATTACGAATAGCTTCATTAATACCGTTCACACCAATCGTCGAGAAATGATTCTTCAAGTAGCCAAGATAGCGTTTCGTATATGGGAAGAGTCCAGCATCAATCCACTTCTGTACTTCTTTCCTTTTCATTTCGAGAGATACTTTAGCAAGATCCATCAGATATTCGATGCGTTTGAAAAACTTCTCTTTGTCACCTTTGGTGATATAGCCGATGCGAGCAGCGTTGATTGTCACCACTCCGATAGAACCTGTCATTTCAGCAGAACCGAAGAGTCCTCCACCACGCTTACGGAGCTCCCTCAAATCGAGCTGGAGACGACAACACATCGAACGTACATCACTCGGATTGAGATCAGAGTTCACAAAGTTTTGGAAATATGGCGTACCGTATTTCGCCGTCATTTCAAACAGAGGCAAATTCTTCGGATCATCCCATTTGAAATCCTTGGTCACGTTGTAAGTCGGAATCGGAAAGGTGAATGTCCGTCCTTTGGAATCTCCGTGTGACATTACTTCGATAAAAGCTCGGTTCACAATATCCATTTCGTTTTGAAGTTCACCAAAGGTGTATTCAAATTCTTTGCCACCGAGGAAAAGTCTTTTCTCCTTCATATCTTCTGGGCAATCCCAATCAAGCGTGATATTCGTGAATGGTGTTTGTGTTCCCCAACGTGACGGAATATTCAAATTGAAAACAAAAGACTGAATATTTTGATGAACATAATCATAGGTCTCTTCAGCTATGTACTTTTCTTCTGCTTCTTTCGAAGGAAACTTCATGCCATATTCCTTCACATCGGCCCGCAGTTCCATCTCGTGTTTCTTCACAAATGGTGCCATATAAGTATCAAAACTCGAAAATGCCTGAGCGCCTGCCCACTCATTCTGAAGTGTTCCGAGGAAATTTACCATCTGTGATACAGCGGAGTTCAGATGTTTCGGTGGAGCAGATTCTACTTTGTTTGGAACACCATTAAATCCTTCTTCGAGGAGCACACGAAGACTCCATCCAGCACAGTAGCCAGAGAACATATCCAGATCATGAATATGATAATCACCATTACGATGAGCATCACCAATGGCTTTGGGATAAATATGTGAGAGCCAATAGTTGGCAATAACACTGCCAGCAGTATTGAGAATCAGGCCACCCAGAGAATAGCCTTGATTGGAATTCGCATTTACGCGCCAGTCAAGCTTCTCAAGATATTCTGTCACTGCCTTCTCAACCTGAATAACGACGTTTTTCTCTTCGCGCACTTCGCGACGTTTTTCTCGATAGAGAATATACGCCTTTGCAATATCAGCATAATCATGTTCAATCAAAACTTGCTCAACGCTGTCCTGAGCGTCCTCAACCGTTGGGATGCCGTCTTCAAATTTTTTTTCAAGATCCTTATATACCTCCTTCGCCAGTACAGACACCTTCACTTCATTTTTCTTTCCAACTGCCTCAGCTGACTTCTCGATCGCACGTTCGATCTTCTCCAAGTCAAAATCCACAATCCCTCCGTTACGTTTCTGCACTTTGTAAATCGGCATATACTTCTCTTTATGTTGATTAAATTTTTCTTCACGATACTTCTCTTTTTGAAAGAAAAAAGGTTTCTTAAAAAGTGCTTTCTCGTTTCAAGGAAATATCTCTCTCTTGAAATTGAAGTGTACTGTATTTCTATTATAGCACACTACATATAGTGTATTTCTGCTTTTGAGTGAGGTACCGTTCTTTTTTTCTTCTTCTATATTACTCCTTTTCCTTCTTTTTGTACAACCCCTTTTTGGACGGCTTAATAGAGGCTTTTCAGAGCTTCCATCATTTTCAATTTCGGTTTTCTCAACAAAAAAATAGCCTCACTCTTGCAAGGCTATTCTCGTTTTTCCGATGAAAAATTTATACACTCAAATCCTTTTTCATCTGCTCAAACTGTTCCTTGGTGATTTCTCCCTTGGCGTAGCGTGCGCGGAGGACTTTCTCAGCTTCATCGCCCTGGGCTCCACCACAACAAGATCCACCGCCATGATGACCCCCGTGGTAACCATAAGACATCATCCTCACGCCAGCAACAATCGCCCAAATAATCAGTCCCCAAAACAGAATCATAAAGAAGAATCCAAATCCTCCCATATATCCATACCCTTCTCCAATATATTCTCCCATCATATATTTATTGTTAAAAAATTATTCTTAAATAAATTATTTATTCGATATTCTCCATCGCTTCGAGCATACGTATTTCTGCTTCATCCACCACCGGCTTGAGTGCTTCCTTTCCGACGACTCGCGACATCAGACTCGGTTTCTGGACTGCGATACGCACGATGCCATCCTTCTCGTAGACAATCACGTTACACGGTAAAAGCAGTCCAATCTCTGTCTCTATCTGAAGTGCTTGATATGCCAACGATGGATTGCACATCCCCAGTATAACATACGGCTCCATATCCGCCCCAACCTTCTCCTTCATTTTAGTCTGCACATCGATCTCAGTCAACTGACCGAATCCCTCGAGCGCCAAGACTTCTTTCACCTTCGCTATTGCTTCCGCAAACGGGAGCGATACCACCTTGCTGAATCCATAATTCGTTGTTTCCATATATTTGTTATTACCGCTTATTTCTTTACTTGAATATCGAGTGTTGTCCCAGTTTGTTCAATGATTATAGTATCGTTTGTTTTTGTTTCCATACCGGAACTGAACTTCGCAAATTCAAAGAATCCAAAGGTGAAAACGGCCATCATCACCAATGGAGCAATGAGTGAAATATAATTTTTTTTGCCTGGTTTGAAAAGTCTGAGAAGAAGAGAATTCCCTACGACAGAGATAGAGCTCATCGCCATCGCTAGACCTGCCAATTCTGGTTTCAAAACAAGTCCAAATACGAAAAACACACGGGCGGCAATCGGAATACCAATCACATTATAGAATAAAGCAAAAAACATATTCTGCCTTATTTTCCCCATCGTTTCTTTTGATAACTGGAACGCAGTGACGACATCATTCAAATCACTCTTCATAATCACGATATTTCCTGCTTCCATCGCAATGTCAGTGCCCGACCCCATCGCGATACCCACATTCGATTGTGCCAATGCTGGGGCATCATTGATACCATCACCAACCATAGCCACCCTACGGGTGGAATTTCCAATTTCTAATTTCCAATTTCCAAACTTCCCTTCCTGCAAGTCTTTTACCGCTTGAGCTTTTCCTTCTGGTAATATTTCGGCTAATACATTTTTTTCATCGATGCCAACGAGCTTGGCAATAGCCTTGGCAGTACGAATATTATCGCCAGTGATCATCCATACCTCGATACCCATCTTTTGAAGTTTCATTACCGCTTCTCGTGAAGTAGCCTTTACAGTATCAGCTACAACAATTGTGCCCACTAATCCATCCTTTGTTGCGAGAATCATTGCGGTCTTTCCTTGCTCTTCCAGTCGTGACATCTTTCGTTCGATTTTATGTACTTCCAAACCAAGTGTTTCTTGCATCAACTTACGATTCCCGAAATAGTACGTTGTACCATTCACATCACCTTGCACGCCATAACCTGGAATTGAATTGAAATTATATACTTCTTCCAATTGGGTACCTTTTTCCCCTGCATATGTGTAAATTGCTTCTGCAAGAGGATGCTCTGAAAGTTTTTCGAGACTGGCTGCAATTGCCATAATTTCGTCTTCATCTACAGATCCAAATGAAATCACATCAGTCACTTCTGGTTTTCCATTAGTGAGTGTCCCTGTCTTGTCGAATATGACAGCAGAAACAGTACTCGCTGCTTCGAGAGCCTCACCGCCCTTCACAAGTATCCCGTATTCAGCACCTTTGCCAGTTCCTACCATTAGCGACGTCGGCGTCGCCAGTCCGAGAGCGCATGGACAAGCAATAACAATCACTGAAGTAAATGCCATGAGAGCGAATGTGAGTGTTGATCCAAGAATCACATACCACACAACGAATGTGAGTATAGCTGTAATAATAACTGCTGGGACAAACCACGCTGAAATACTATCTGCAAAATTCTGAATCGGTGCTTTTGACCCCTGAGCCTCTTCAATCAAACGAATAATTTGTGCTAATGTCGTTTCCGAACCCACACGTGTCGCCTCGAATTCGAAACCCCCTGTTTTATTTATTGTTCCTCCAACAACCGTATCGCCAACATTTTTTTCCACTGGCAAACTTTCACCGGTTATCATTGATTCGTCAACAGCCGAAGATCCCTTCATAATTTTTCCGTCAACAGGAATCTTCTCTCCAGGACGGACGATAACGATATCACCGTGAGCAACATCATCGATAGCGACGTCCATTGTTTCTCCACTTCGCACGACGCGAGCCGTCTTGGATTGCAATCCCATCAATTTTTTGATGGCATCAGAGGTCTTACCTTTCGTACGAATTTCGAGCCACTTTCCTAAAATAACAAATGTAATCAGATAAGCTGCCGTCTCAAAATACAGATCAGGGATTTTCGTTCCACCAATGCCAATAACAGATTTATTTGTAACCACATACGTTACAAAATTGTACAAACTAAAGAAAAAGGCTGTACTTGTTCCGATGGCGATGAGACTATCCATATTGAACGTTTTCATTTTGAGTGCTGCCCACATTCCCTTATAGAATCCTACGCCGATAATAAATTGCACAGGGAGGGTGAGAAGGAGTGAAAATACACCAATATAAGGTGCAAGTGCTTTTTCTCCGGGGAGCCAATCGACAAAATCAAACAGCATAAAGTAGAGCATTGGAAAGCTCAGAATAGCACCAAAGAAAAGCTTATTGAAGTAGATTGAAGTTTCTTTCTCTCGTTTCCGCGTCTCATATTCTGTGTCTTTCTCATCCACTTCTTCGGCTTTATAACCTGCTTCCGCAATAGCGTCCATCAGTGTTCTTATTTGAGAAATATCTTCATCAAATACAATAGATGCTTTTTCAGCCGAAAAATTGACTGTTGCACTTCTTACACCAGGAACCTTCTTGAGTCGTCTCTCGATAATATTCGCACACGACGAACAGTGCATACCAAAAAGAGAAAGACTTACCCTCTTTTCTCTCATTTTTTTTGTTGAGTTCATATATGTTTGAGTTATTCTGTTACATTGATCACTCCACGATACATACCCATCGAACAACTAAACGGAAGAGTGCCTGCTTCACCTGGCGTAAACTCAAGCACATTTTCTCCTGGCTTGAGAGTTTTCCTGATACCAGCTTTCGGCATAGTAAAACTCGTAGCACAGGTGTATGAATCTTGCGAATCGATAATAAGTTTCACTGGTTGCCCTTTCTTCACCGTCAGTTGTTTCGGAGTATATCCGCTTGCATCCTGCACGATACGGATTACTTGCGCTTCTTGCTTCGCGGTAGTATTAGTGATGTTTCCTGTATTCACTTTTACCTCTGTTCTCTCTGACCCTAATTTTATCAAAACAGAACCATTCTGAAAGTTAAAAATACCAAGAGCGATTACGATAATACCCGCCGTCTTGAAGAAAAAACGTTTGAATGCACCCTCCGCACTCGCTGCAATACCGCCAATACCAAGAAGTCCGGGAGCTGTGCCCAGTGCAAATGTTCCCATCGTGATGGCACCCACAAACACACTGCCTTGTGATACGACGAACAGTTGCACGAGCTGTGTAAATCCGCACGGAAGAAAAAATGTCATCATACCAAGCACCATCGTACGACGATGGCTATATTCTTTTTTTGTTTGCGACTGAATACCAAGAACCTTTGCAATACTTTTCGGTAATTGAAGTTTCCACATTGAAAGACGAGGAAAGAGTTCGAGAAGTTGCAGTCCGATAATGAACATCAGCCCTCCAATGAAAAGAGTCACCCACCCTACTGTCAGTGATGAAAGTTGAAACGTCGCACCTATCAGTCCGAGTAATCCTCCAAGAAAAGCAAAACCTACGATGCGCCCAATATTAAAATATATATTGGGAAAGAATTTCTGTTTCATACTTGCCTCCGGATGCATCTCACTATACCGTGCCGAAGCAGCAAGTACGAGTCCACCTATCATAGCCATACACGTCGAAAGTCCGGCCACAACTCCGAGCAGGAGTACAAAAGGCAAACTTGATAATTGCTCACCAGCTCCAAGAGAAATATTGAAAAGTCCCAATGCTTTCGCAAAAAGATACAAAACAAGTACAATACAGAGTGCGAACAGTGTTTCTATCCATATTGACATATCATTACTCACCCACTTGCGACTTTCTTTTCCTAACCTATATCCAGCACTCACGATCGCTTTCTCAATAGCACTATCGCTTGGCTTTGATCCTTCGTACCATATTTCTGCTATTCCTTTACGGAAATTCGTCTTTACTTTTTTCACACCTGTGACAGTCGAGAGTTCATCTTCGGTGAGAAGCTCGCACGACCGACAGGTCATTCCTGTGATATCGATGGTTATTTTATTCATATATTTTTTATTTATTCAAAAAAATAAAAACCATTCTCTGTATAGATAGAATGGTAGCATAACGCAGAGAAAAAAGAAGCAGTTCTTCACTTTTCCTTGCGTTTGAAAAAATTTATTCCCGTTTGAAAACAGAAGAAAGAATATCGGGCGACGGTGGTGAAATGCCAAAAGCATCATCTACTCTATCCCATCCTACGGAGGACGGTCCTCGGAGGTTATTGACACTCAATGCATCAATCAAAGAAATCTGGAGAATATGATCAATGTCTACTTTTTTTGTATTGGTTACTTTTGGCACCGTTGTGATGCAATCGATAGCACACACATTGATTGAATGCGATGTTTCATCTGATGAAAAAGAGAGACAATTCTGTGTCCCAACCGAAGGATGAATCATATCCATCCCCATCTCAGCAGAATGTGCTTCCACCATCATAGGGCGCGTGCAAAAACCTCCTGCAAATGATACAAGCGATACAACAAGGCTGATTATAATTGTTTTCTGAAAATACTTCATATTATCCTTCTGAACGAAATATAGAAAGGGTTACTTTCAACTTTGGCAAATCTTCCTTACACGTTTTCCATACTACTTCGTCATCTACTCCGAAATATTCGTGTATTAGATAGTTTCTCATAGCAATCATCGGCCTATACGGGATCTTTGTGTGTTCTTCTTTGAAAGATTGACTGAGACAGTTTGTCGCTTCACCAATGATACCGAGCTCCCGTGCTACACCGTCAATAAGTAAATTATTTCTAAAAAAATCATCACGACTTGTCTGCCCCAAATAACCCTCTATCTTTCCGATAGCTTCGAGGATATGTCCGATATAGAGATCATCATTTTTTTCCATTTTTCTCATAAATAGGTTCCGCTAAAGAAGCAACGTCATCACGAATAAACTTGCTCAAAGCCTTTGGGGTTATCAAATCAAGTTTCTTCTGCACTCTATTTTCTAAATCTTCCTGAATATAATAAAGCCTGAAAAATCCAACGCTCGACATTGGTGTAAATTCGATGAGCAGATCCACATCACTATCTTCACGTGGTGTACCATAAGCATACGAACCAAAAAGAGAGACTTTCTGAATATCATCTTTGAATTCGCTTTGCTCGATAGCTTCCCTGATTTTTTGCTTGAGTTCTTGTTTTTCCATACTTATATTGTATTGCTCTCTTACACATCTATTATCCTTGAAAAGCAACAAAAAATCAAGCTCTTCTGTCAAAAAATAACTCAGATAAGGTCTTAATTCACATCTTCCCACTTTCCATCTTCGCCATCATAAACAGCCTCTTGATTGATCCTCCAAATACTGTTCTCTGTGTCCGACTTCACTATGCCACCAAAAAGTTTTTTCTGTTTATTATTCTTTATGTATTTTTGTAGCGCCTCTGCTTTCAACTTCGTTTCTATACCCACGACTGTTTGCCCTCCTTTGGTATCGAAAATTCCCATTTCTCCATCTTCATAGCAAGCAATAAAATCAGGGTAGAAAGTAGCTGATTTTCCTTTTTCATCGACATAAGGAATACCAAGATATATTTCATTTCTCGCATCGCCATTCTTAAACCACCAAACAATACCCTTGTTCTTTTCCAGATAATTTTCTATGAACCCTATTTCAGTCTTCCATTTTGGCGAAATATAAGCAGGATGCATAGCACATCTTTTATAATCGCCAACAATAGTATTCTTAGCATAGTAATCTTCTTCTGGTACGTTCCATTTTGGAATCTCTTTGTACTGCTTTGCAACTTTATTTCTATTTTTTGCATATTTTTTCACAGAATCTTGAATGATACTCTGAAAAAATCCAGCATTCTTCAAAACAATTTTCTGGACATACGTTCTATCGACATCTTTACTATCGAGATATTTATCGAACATCTGATACAGAGCAACCCGTATCTTATCAAAAGATCTGGCTTGCTGAAATTCACCACAATTCTTTTTCAGAAAAACAATGAATTTCCGTTCCACGTCATTATCATCTATCTTCACTCTATCTTCTTCATTGGCAATGATATCTTGACGTTCCTCATCTATATTCCCGACGATACTATCAATGATGATTCCTTCTTCGAGTCTCTTGTTATCGAGAATCAGAGAGGAGCCGTCAGCACTCTTATATTTCTTCAGAAGCATTAAATTATTCTTTGCTTCATTCTCATCCAATATGCCACCGATTTTCTCAATGAATTCAACAAAAAAATATCTTCGATAATCCAACATCAAATCATTATATTCTCCTCGCATCAGATATACTGATGGGAGATCTCTGTTTTCATACTCTTGTATCCTCTCCGCCTTTCTCACTTTGAGATATTCGAGAGCATCTTCTTCAATTTTTATCTCTTCGAGGTTCGCATAGACATACGCTCGGTTCAGATCTTCTGCTACGTAATGTTTGAATTCTGGCATTCTCATAATTCTGCCCACGGTCTGAATCTCAAATATCTCACTTTTGGTCTGTCTGAATTTGACGAGAATATGTGCTCGAGGACAATCCCACCCTGTAGCTACTACTTGTTTGAAAATAAGAAAATCTACTTGGCTATCAAACTTCTTGATATTTTCAAGATTCTCTTTATCATCTCCTGTGAGCCAGCGTGCCAGATTCTTATTCGCATAATTGAAACCTCTATCATCGAGGAATTCTTCCACCCATTCCCGTTTATCTTTATCGAGCGAACTCATTTTTTCTCCTTCGTTCGGCAGTTGGACGAGGACGAGTGGTCGTATATTTGAACCTTCTTTTTTATACAATGCTTCCAATAGAGCCCTTCTTTCCAATGCCCGTTCAAAAATAATCTGATCACCACTTTTTTCACTTTTCAGATCTTTTTCTGAAATATCGGGGTTGATAACAACCTCCTTCTTGATCACTTGTGCATCTTTCACGGTTTGCAAATCCACATATTCCCCTTCTCTGTCTCCGAAAGCGTACCCACCGCCATTTTTCGGAGTGGCGGTCATATCTATTTGCAAAGCTGGTTTGATAATTTCTTCAATAATCTGAATCGTGTTTGATGTTATATTCAAATGACTTTCATCAACAATCAAAACAATCTTCCTTCCATTTCCTTCTGCCGTTTCACAAAATTTTCGCAAATTTCTATCATACTCATTATCCTTCATAAATTTGTTGATAGGATCTCCCTTCTTGATATCCTTGTCTGGGTTGTCTCTTCCTGCTTTGGAAAAAATCTGTTCCCAGTTGATGAATAACACCTCATTTTCTTTTATTTCATTATCGAGAATATCTTCGAGAAAAGACATCGTTATTCCACCGCCACCGATGTTTTCTTCCAAACTTTCTTTGCTTTGTTCTGCCAAGACGCCTTTGGAAATCCATACGAAAGAAACATTCATCTCACTTTCGAAAGCCAACCGTTCAATGATTCCAGACATCATTACTGTCTTCCCTGATCCTGTCGGTGCTCGGAAAAGAATTTTTTTGAAATTGACACCATCAGAAGACTTCAAAAATTCATCTGCTTTAAAAAATATTTTGTCTACCAATTCCTGTTGGTATTTTTTCAGCGTAATATTATTCATAGTCTAGAAATGAAATATTTTCTTATATGTTTCCAAAATCTTTTCCGGGATTGGCTCGACAGTAAAATCGATACCCACATCACTAAACTCTTCTTTCGAGAAATCTTTGGTATAGGAAAAGACGTAGATAGCTACGGGTTTGTCTTTCAATGTTTTCAATTGCTCTACAAAATCATCAAAATAAAAAAGATCAAAGAGAATAGCTGTGTACTTCTTCTGATTCTGGAAGATCTTAATTTTGTTCTTCTTATACGTATCAGAAACCAGATCGAAAGTGTTTTCTTTCAAACAAATGATTTCCACCGATCCCTCTACTATTTTTTGCTTCAACGAATCAGCTGATTTTTCCAGTGGAACAAAATCGGTTTTGAGATATTTCAAATTTCCCCCTAAACCCTCTACTTTTTCGCCTTTCGCATTTTTATACCCAATTGAAACTCGCTTAATTCGTTCATACGTAATATTCTCACAAATATTATTTTCATTGTTCGTACAGAGAATAAACTTTCGATTGCCATCATCTTTTTTGTTCAAATCCAAAACAGCCTGACCTGTTGTGCCGGAACCAGCAAAGAAATCAAGAACGGTTATATGTTCATCAAAAACTGTATTTAACAATACTTGTATGAGTCCAACTGGCTTCGGATATTCAAAAAGTTCTTCCATTTCTAACTGAGCAAGATCATTTTTTCCCACTTCAGATAAAAATCCCTGAACAATCGTATACATGACCTGTCTCATATCGCCGACCTCTTCTAATCTGCAAATATAATGATTCCCATTAGTAATCTCCTTCAAAATATATTCTCCATTTTCAATTTTTTCATCAACTTCTTTTTTTAATTTTTCTCCCTTAAATTTTAATAAATTCTCATATTCGCAACGACGTTCCGTTCCTTTTTCATATTTACCAAAAACTCTTCGTATGATATCATCGTTAATAAAATAGAGTTTATTTGATTTAAATATGTATTTTCCTTTTACTTTCCCAGATCTATATCTCTTGAAGTGTTCAGAAGATTTATCACCCTCACGAGTTAATGTAAGCTCATCACTCCTCGAATAACAAAGAATGTATTCGTGTCCTTTTACAACTTTTTTTGAATTTCCTCCACCTTTTGCTCTTTGCCAAATAAGAGTTCCAATATAGCCTTTGCCCGATACATCACTAAATATTTCATCACAAAGTAATTTTAATCCTGCCTGTTCATTATCATCGATAGAAATAAAAATAACCCCTTCTTTTTTCAGAAGACTTTTTGCGAGTTTCAATCGCTTCGCCATAAAAGACAGCCACTTGCTATGCCTGTATCTGTCTTCTTTATCGACAAAATGATCATTATAGACGAAATCCTTATTCCCTGTGTTGTATGGTGGATCAATATAAATGACATCCACTTTGTTTTTGTGGGTGTAGGCAAGTACTGAGAGAGTGTGGTAATTATCTCCCTCTATGAGAATATTGAAATCTTTCTTATTATCAGTAACAATGTCGGAGAAATCTCCTCCTTTTTCTCGCAAGATCGGTAGAGCATTTTTACTTTCCTTCTCAAATTTTTCAATTTTTTCTTCCCAAACAAGACCGTATCTTTTACGGTCTTTCAATTTTTTGATTTGAATTTCGAGATCTGAAATACGGTCAAGAAGTTCTTTCTCTTTTTCGTCTTGAAGCATAGGTGAACGCTATGCCGACTGCTTATTACATTTTTGACAACAAAAAAGGACAGCCGAGCTGTTCACCCACAAAAAACTGCCCGTAAGGAAGTCCAATTATGGAACTCGACTGCCCATCGCTATCCACAATTGGATAAGAAAGACAGTTTCCTTACGGAGATATTTTGTAGGTGAACGTTTTTATTGTATCATCACACCGCCAAAAAGACAAAATAAAAAGCCCTCAATACGGGAGAGCGACTGAGTCCCTTGAAAAAGATTAACGGAAAAAATACTATTTTTCCCTGAAGAATCCAGGTGGGTCTCAATTTTTCGCAGTCCTTTCTGAAGGCTTTTCAATTCTAGTATAGCACATTTACATATACAGACGAACGAAGAAGAGGGCGCCGGAGAAAACGGAGATACCCCACGCATAAAGAAAGACACTTGTCAGACGATGATGATGAACGAAGAAATTTTCGCCCTTAGCATAATGTCTATCAGCGACAAGAAAGAAGAGAATAAGCGTAACGAACATAAAAAGTGAAAATATTCCATGAAAAATAGCCAGTGCAACGTCCCCGCTACTTTTCATTGTGGAAGGTGTACTACTCTCGCCGAATGACTTCATCACCATATAGGAAATATTGAAAACTACTTCATAGGCCAGCACTCCGAAGGCAAGCTTCCTATTGAAACGCACATTAGAAATAGCAGTCCAGATGACATAAAAAATAATGCCGGTCACACAAAATTCTGCGAAGAGGGCAAAAATACTAAAAGGTGGTATGGTCATCATATTGTTTTTTATATATTATCTTCCTTACAGTATACCACAATAAAAAAGCACCCTCGGAGTGAGGGTGCTCTAGAAAAGACTTGAAAATTACACGCGAGATACGCCTGTAGCTGCTGGGCCTTTTTCACCATTGACTACTTCAAAAGAGACAGTGTCGCCTACTTTGAGTTCGTCGTAAGTGACTCCTACGAGTTCCTTAGAGTGGAAGAAGAGATCCTTTGCTTCGCCTTCGCGAGAGATGAATCCGAATCCTCGGTCTGTAAGGGTTTTGATAGTTCCTTGCATACGATTTTTTTACGATTGCTTATATACTGCGAAAACTCGACTCTGTTTCCTGCTGTGCCTTTAACACTCTTTTATTATAGCGCACTCTCCCATTTTTGTCAATCGTGCATTCCCGAAAGAAGATATATACATAGTTCTGACACATCACATCTTTCGGCTGTCATATGCCCAGTGAAGCAGGGCTTGGCGTTGACGAGGACGACAAAAAACATCCCCCTGACAATCGGTCATATACTTCCCACCAAAAACTCCGAGCTCAAGCATCTCCTGAGGGGTGAGGTCCGGTTTGAAATCTGAATCAAAATGTTCCCCCATCGGTTCGGTGAGTGTGTAGCTATAATGCTTCTGCATCGTATCATTCACTCTGATTTCTCTCGTATGCATAGGTGTTTTGTTTACGGAAAAAGAGAATATACCACGCAAAAAATACGGAGAGTGAACCAGCGAAGAATGGTCCCTTGATACCCACGATACCTGAACCAAATCCAGCAATGAGAGGAATGAGTCCTTGGGCCAGTGCCATAAGTGAACTATTGATACCGAGTGCTGCACCCTGCTTCTTCTCAGACACACCTTTGCTGATCAGTGATGCCATATTTGCCATCGAGAGTCCATTGGCAATAGCTACCACTGGCAAAAGTAAATACAGAGCGAGTATACTTGGGACAATAGCATACAGAGCAAGTCCAATCATAAGGAGGAGCAATGATAAACGAAGAATAGCTCTTTCATTATATTTCTTCGTGAGGAACCTTAGAACAAATCCTTGGGTGAAAACAATCCACATACCAAGGATGCCGAAAAACGTACCAATATTTGATTCTGTAAAATGAAAACGAGCAACGAGCAGAATACTCACAAAAGAAGTAAAAAACGTGAAACCAGAGACATACAGAAAATTTGCGATATACAGAGGCTTCTCATCTCTGTCACGGAGAGCAGACTGTATATTATGTATGCCTTTGAGAAGGGTGAAACCTTTTTTCTCACTTCGGTGCTTATTCGTTTCTGGCAAAAAAAGTGAGATAGACATCACATTCAAAACTCCAAACATACCCGCGAGCCAAAAGGGTGCCGACGGGCTCCCTGTCGCAGAAGCCACAAAACCACCGAGCATCGGTCCGATAATAAATCCAAGTCCGAAGGCAGCACCGATTAGCCCAAAGTTCTTTGCGCGATCTCTCGGAGCAGTAACATCAGCAATGCTCGCTTGTGCAATACTGAAGTTCGCTCCTGCAATACCAGCAATCGCACGACTAAGAAGAATGAGAGGAATCGAAGCAATCTCAATACCAAAACCAAAAAGAATCTGTGAAAACGCTAGGATGCCTACACCGATCGTCAGTAGTCTTTTCCTTCCAAACACATCAGAAAGTTCGCCTAAAAGAGGTGCCATAATAAATTGCATCAGTCCGAAGAGAGCGGTGACGGCACCAGCAAATACATACTGCTCTCCTGTTGTGTAGTGAACCAAGAGAAAATGAGGCGATGAGGGATCGGTAAAAATAATCGGTATAATAGGGATAACCATCCCAATACCAACCATATCGATAAGGAGCGTAAAAAATAAAACAGGCAAATATCTTTTTTGCATAACTTAACACTCTCTATTGTCTATTCTTAATTGATACCGTGTGCCTGAAAATCTGAGACGTACTGTCTGTCCACTACAAGCACGTGATGAAGGAACCATTCTTCGAGGTACCCAAGTATTTCTATCGAGAGCATAGCATCTTCTTCATCTAGGGCACGCGTACGAAAATCTTTCGTTTTATCTAGGAATACCTGATGCTCAGTAATATGTTCTGCTGTCCCATCATACTGCAAGGTTTTGAAATATTCCTCTTCAAAGAAAAAGTGTTCTTTCATATAGGTTTCCATCTGCGCAATAGCAGTATCAATATCACTCTTCTTCGAACCTGTAAGCAAGGTATCTCCGAGGGTATTGATAGTACCAATGAGTTTTTTATGCTGAGTATCAATCGAAGCAATCCCGAGACTATATTCATCCTTCCAGGGAATAATCATACATATGCTATAAAAAATTATCTCCTCGCACGAAGCACTTCTTTGATGAGATCAGCTACCTTCTGCGGTGTCGCAAGAGCCTTGATGACATAAAAAGCAGTATTGTATTCGCCTACTTGCTTGAAAGCTCCTTCATTGTCTTGGTTCGTGAGTATAATCACCGGAATTTTCACGAGCACAGGATCTTTCTTCAGCTCTGCCAAGACTTCAATGCCATTCATCACGGGCATTTCTATATCCAGCAAAATAACAACGGGATGTGATTCTCGTATAATCTCCATACCTTCTTTACCATTTTTTGCCGTCAGGACATCGTAACCTTCTATCGTCAGCTTCATACGATAGATTTCCCGGATATCATCATTATCATCGATGATACACACTTTTTTCTTCTGCCAAACTTCTTCATTCTCCATAACGTATATTTTAATGATATTGTTTAGTATACCTAAAATGTTGTCAATTCTCAAATTCGTGGTCATGTTCGAAGCGTGCCCGCCATGCGAAAAAATTCACGGAGAAGAAGAAAAGGATCGCAATAACTAAGAGGGAATCAGGATGGGTTATATTGCGATGAATATGATTGGTCATGGAAAAAGTTATCGCAAAACTAAGGAGGGCGAGCACGATATCTGACATCCGATTGATAAACGATTCTTGAAGACCAGTCCATATCTCGAGTATCTCCCAAAGTACGGCAAGTGAGAGCGTCAGCGCAAGCACAAACTCAAAAGGCAAAAGGAACGTGACTGCCAAAAGAGCCATCACTGTCCCGAAGAGAAAATGTGGTATCGACCAATAATCAATTATTTTTTTAGCATCAAAACGAGAGAGTGACTTTATTTCCTGTTTCATTATGTTATTCTGTTGTTTTTCCATCAAACTCTGGATCATCCGCTATTGCCAGGTCACGAGTGGCACGAATCATGCCATCTTGGTGGTGAGCAGGAGAATAGATGGTATACAACTTTAAACTATCTACGGATGATGTATTTATAACATTGTGTCTCGCTCCAGAAGGAACAATAACGCTATCACCGTCACCTACGGAATATTCCATTTCATTGATAACCACCTTTCCTTCACCTTTCTCAAAACGCAGAAACTGATCATTCCCTGTATGTGTTTCAAAACCAATTTCTTCCCCAGGGAGAAGCGACATGAGTACAAGTTGACAATACTCAGCCGTATACAGTACCTGGCGAAAATTTTCATTTTCGAGTGTCAGCTTTTCAATGTTGCCACAATATCCTTTTTTCATAGGTAATATGTTACAAATTATATCTCTATTATACACCCTCAAGTCAATTACCTGCGCATTTAGATATCCTCCAAACCTCCTATATTCACCACATCGGTGAAACCATACGAAAGAAGTATCTCTTTAGCCCTCTCCGAACGAGCGCCTGAGCGACAATACAGACGAATGGGCGTGTTTTTCGCCAGAGTTTCCAAAATCCCCAAGTCGCTGGTAACTATATCTTCTACAGAAATATTCACTGATCCAGTCATATGTCTCGCTTCATATTCTTCTTTTGTTCGTACATCAACAAAAAGCACACTCATAATGGTAATCGTTTCTTGTTATTTCCTTTTCCTATTCTACCATCTTTTCTTTGTTCTTCATATCAAATACAAAAAGTATGATTATGCCGTTCCGCTCTCCCTCCTCTTCACGAAAGAAACGTATATCGGTATAATAAGAATATAATTTCATAATCCTCTAGAAATATGCCTGAGCAATTCGAATTCGATTTCACAGCCGAAACTGAAAAAGAAGAATTGGTAAGACTCGCAAAAGAGTACAAGGAAAAAGTTGGCGTTCCAGCATATGTTGCTATGAACAAAACAGAACTCATAACAGGTATCACAGATCCAGAAGCAGAGCGAAATCGCCTCCTAGTAATATCGAGAGCTGAGGATAAAGAAGAAATGAAAAGGACATACATACAATAAAAATTAATCAATGAACCTTATCACTTTCTGTGACAGACACTTTTTATATATCTCTATCAGACAAAAAAAACCGTACAGAAGATATTCTCTTCCATACGGTTTTTTCTTTTGCTTTATTAAAGCACTTCTGCTGCGTGATCAGCCAAACGCGAACGTTCGCCACGAAGCAGTGTCACATGACCAGAATGTTCCCAATCTTTGAAACGGTCCACTGCGTATGTGAGCCCCGAACTCCCTTCTGTAAGATACGGAGTGTCGATTTGTGCGATATTGCCAAGGCATACCACCTTCGTCTTCGGTCCAGCACGTGTGATGAGGGTTTTCATCTGCTTGGGTGTCAGGTTCTGTGCCTCATCGATGATGAGGAACTTGTTTATGAACGTGCGCCCACGCATGAAGTTCAGCGACTTCACTTTGAGTCGAGAACGAATCAAATCACCTGTTACAGCAATCCTGTTCCAATCAGTCTGATGTTTCTTTTCCCCTTCCTTGTGGGGTTCTGGAGAGTTGTTTGCTCCCAAAACATCAAGATTGTCTTCCATAGCACCCATCCATGGAATCATTTTCTCTTCCTCTGTACCTGGAAGGAAACCGATGTCCTCACCGATAGGCATCGTCACTCGAGTGAAAATGATGTCGCTATACAGATTTTTGTTAATTGTTTGATCAAGAGCAGCTGCTAACGTGAGAAGTGTTTTTCCTGTACCAGCCTGTCCAGAAAGTGTGATAAAGTCAATCTCTGGATTCATAAGGAGGCTCAAGGCGAAATTTTGCTCACGGTTACGTGCCGTAATCCCCCATACGCTGTTCTTCGCATGGGTATAGTCGGTGCACGTATGAAGGACCACATGCTGATCTGTTCGTTCTTGCACCATCGCACGAAAAGGCCGAGTACCATCACTCCATACAAATTCATTAGTGAAAAACCCCACAGATACCTTTCCTTTGAATTCATAGAAGGTATGCATACCTTCCTTCCAAGTTTTCATCGCATTGCCATACATATCCCAGAAAGTGCTCGGCAATTCCAAAGTGCCTGTGTACAGCAAATCGGTATCCTCGAGTACCTGATCACTAAAGTAGTCTTGTGCCTGCTGTCCAAGTGCTTGCGCTTTGATACGCATATTGATATCTTTCGATACTAACACCACTTTTCGATCAGGATATTTCGTACTGAAATGTATGAGTACCGCAATGATCTGATTGTCCGCCTTCGCAGTCGGCAAAGAAGCAGGAAGAATGGTATCAATCGCTTCCGTCTGGAAAAAAAGTTTCCCCGTCGCTTGACTATGGGATTTTTCCGAAAGATCGATGCCATCCCTGATAGCATCAGAGTCCTCCGAAACAAGTTCATCAAGCATACGACTGGCTTGTCTCGCGCTCCTGGCTACTTCTGTGCTTCCCTTTTTATTGTTGTCGAGCTCTTCGAGCACCATCATCGGGATACAAATGTCGTGTTCCTCGAACCGAAAAATACTCATCGGATCATGAATCAGCACATTGGTATCAAGAATGAATAACTTGTTTGACCAGAAACGACCAGACTGCTCAATGATTTTTTTCAAGACCGCCGATGGTTTTTTGCCTTTTAGCGGGACCGGTATGGCCTTTTTCGGCCACGTCTGTGTTGTATGTTTCATAAAACACTCCTTTTCTGAGATTGAAGAAATTTTTAAACAACTCCTGTGGTAATTTTCTTTTACCACTCTTAGCATACACGTTTCTGAAAAAAAGGCAAGTGTAAGCCAAAAAACCACAGGACAATTCTGTGGTTCGAGAAAAAATTCTATTCTCATTGATGCGTCTATTTTTCTTCCTTATCATCAGTATCTTTCTTGACTTCAGTTTCCTTATTATCTTCATCATCAGAGCTCTTTTCTTCAATTTCCTTTTCATCGTTACCTTCATTCTCTGTTATCTTTCCTTGTTCCTCTGAAGACACCTCTTGTTGTTTTTTTAATTCAATAATTTTCTTCTCAATCTTCTTTTCTTTTTCTTCCTCTCTTTCCGTCTTTTCAACATTCTTCACCTTCACGCCCTCCTTGGTATAAATATCTACAAAAACATGATTTTCATCTTCGTCCTCATCTTGATAACCGCTTTGTACTTCCCTCTTCTCATCTTCTTCTGTTTCAAAACGCTCTTCAATATGAATGAAAGTATCTTTCGTATTATATTCAACACGCACATTCACATTCTTCATTTCACTTTTCACGTTTTCAGGAAAAAAATCATCATCATCAATTTCGTGTCCTTCAATTTTTTCGAGTGTTCTACGGTGTTCATAAAGTTCTTGTTCTATTTGCATTTTCTCTATTTCTCCCAGTTCACCTTTCTCAGAGAGCGCTTCTGCCTCAGCAAGTCGTCTTCCAACACGCTCCTTCTCCCATGCAATACGAGCAACATCTGAAAATTTCAGTTTTGCTATAAGAGGCTCATTCACATTGATTTTCATTGGGTACAGTGTCTGTCCTGGTAGAGCACTCTCAGAAGCTTTGGCGATACCAAACCCACTGCCAACGACCACTATTACTGAAAGAGCAGAGAGTACAAACGAACGTTGAGCGAAGAAAGAATGCATATTCATAATAAAAGATGATTTATATGATAAATAACAAGTGTTCTGTAGTGAGTGTATTGATTTCTGAAGAGACTGTTTCAAAAGAGCTTTTTCCTCTTGAGGAAGTGTTTTTTGGCGAAGTAAAGCAAACACATTGTGTTCTTCTCTGCTCTCTGATAATGGGAATGGTCGTTTCATGGAGATATGTTTCTTCTCCTTATAACGTTTGAGGAGGTATTTTCTTACCAGATGATTCCTTCACAAGCACACGCCACAGTTTCAGCCCTCGATGAATACGCACTGATATAACGTTTTCTGTTTCTTCCAAAAGTTCAGCAATGTCTTTCACTGACCATTCTTCCACGGCCCGAAGCCAAACAGCTTCACGATATTTCTCAGGAATAGACTGAAGTTTCTCCATCGCTGTATCGACGTCAATCTTTGTTTCGATAGGTATCTCTATATCATCTGGTGCATCAAACCCTTCCTCTGCCAAACTATCAAGAGAATATTCTTTGGCCTTCCGATAACGATCAATAACCAAATTCCCTGCAATACGGAAAAGAAACGCTCTTTCATTCTCTATCGTACGACCCGTATCCAGTGTCTGCCACATCTTGAGAAAAGCTTCCTGCACGATATCTTTGGCAAGTTCATGATCACTCACCCGAAAAAAAACGAAACGGAAAAGAGTGTCTACTTGACCATCATAAAGTGCTAAGAATTTTTCTTCCAGTGCCTTGTCTTTCATAATTATCCAACGGAGAAATTAATTCACTGCTTTTTCGATGTCCGAGAGCTTATCAGCATGAGGCAATTCTCTGCCTTCTGAAAATACAGAATAGGCATAGGGGAAAAGTCTCTGTGCTAAGACGAATATACTATAGGTAATGAAAAATGCAGCGAGGACATCTATCGAATAGTGAAGATGACCAATAATTACTCCAACGCTCAAAAGTATCGATATAACCAGACAAAAGTAACGAATAGCCTTCTCTTTCCAATAGATGAGAGCAGTCAAAAATGACATACCTGTATGTCCAGAAAAAAAATAATCTCCTCCATACGTCAGTGTGCGAAAAATATCTGTCGGATCAAGAATGACACGTTCAGGAAAAGGAGCAAGATGCGTCAGGACGATGAAACCTGAACGAATGAAAATAAAAAGAGCCACTGCTTTGAGTAAGAAAGGAATACGGCGCGGTTGCCACAAAATGAAAAAGATCATCGAGAAGCCAAAAAGCGCAGCAACGTCATTTACAATCCACTCCACTCTCATAACAGGGATATTGTCCAAGAGGAGATCAGTGACAGAATTACTTGCCTGTGCCGTCGCATAGAAACTCGCGTAACGATTGACGATAAGACTCACTATAAAAAGAATGAAGCCTACGAGTGAAGAATTCCTATACCGTTTTTGTGCTAAATAATATTTATGTCTAGCGATGATTTTTTGCATACTGGTTTTCAGAAAGTTACTCAATAATACTGATATTTTATAAAAAAAGCAACTCACTTAGGTAATGTCTCCTTGTCAGATATGGGTGACATATTTCTTCAGAGTAAATACTATTCCGTATTGGAGTATCCCATATAATCCAAAGAGAATGAACAGGAGAGGGAAAGAATGCATATCTGGGAGATTTCCTCCCACCTCAAAAAATTGGAGCAAGAAAGGAATGTGCAGGAGAAGAAAAGCAAAACCGACCTCGAAGAAAGTCAGCAAAAGAAGATCTCTCCTCTGAAGAAGAAGGAGTGCTCCGCGATAGAAGGCTGGCGTAAAGAGAAAAAAAATATATCCAATAATACACCACGTAAGAATCACCAAAAGATGTGATTCATCATTTCTCATATTCTGAGGACTGAGAAAAAAAACAGTGAGCATCACCAGCGATTGGAAAAAAGATGAAGAAATAATAAATGGTGATATTTTCTCCAAAAATTTCTCTGTGCTTTGGGCGTGCACTTTTTCTACATTCCAAATAGTCCAATATGAAACGAGAATGCCTGGGAATCCAACGGTAAAATAGTTAATGAGGGTAATATTGAGTGGTGTAAGAGGAAAAGAGAAACCGAGGAGACTCATCCCTAAGAAGAAAAACAAACCTGTGAGTGCTGTACCAAAAAAAAGACTAGAAAAAATCTCTGCGTTCTTAATAATACTCTCGGATAATTCCACGCCACCAGGCAATGCGGTAAAACTATTATTCATAAGGACGACCGAAGCAAGCTGTCTCGTCGCTGGTGCTCCTTCGAACATCGCAATACCTAAGTCTGCTTTCTTGATAGCGAGAGCATCGTTAGCACCATCACCAACCATTGCCGTAAAACCATTGTGCTTCAAGGCTTCTATAATTTTCTCTTTTTGTTCTGGCGCTATACGAGCGAAGAGAGAATAATGAGAAGCACGTTCAAGAAAATCTGCATCTGTCCAATCCTTCATTTCTGCTCCTGTTATCACTTGATCACAATGTTTCACTCCTGCCAAGAGAGCGACAGCTCGTACCGTCTCAGGATGATCACCTGAGATAATCCGGATATGTGTGCCACGATTCTGAAAAAATGTAATAGCCTCTTCTATACCTGGACGAAGCTTGCTCGATAAAATGAAAATAGCTACGAAAGAAAGTTTGGCTTGCACGAGGTCTTTCGAGAGATGCTCTGATGCCGATTGAAAAAGACAGATAATGCGTTTTCCTTGCAGAGCTTCCCGTTTCTCAATTTCTCTCAACCATTCTTTCTCTTTTGCATCTATAAGATACTGCGCGAGATATTCTCCTGATCCTATCAAAAGAATATTTTTTTTACCCGCAGAAGAAATAACCTCGAGAGCACCATACGGATGCCAAGAAGAGAAAGGGATTATATCGATAATGTGACCAGAAAAATGGATATCCCCAATAAACTCCTTCAAAGCGAGGATAGTCTGCGATACATCTTGCGAACCACCAAGATAGAGAGATGTTAGGATCCTTGCTTGTTCCAAAGTCATTTCGCTTGGTACCTCCATCCTCTCGACCATCGGTCTATTCTCTGTAAGTGTCCCCGTCTTGTCCATACAGAGATTTTTTATTCGTCCCAATTTTTCTACCGCATTCACTTCTTGTAGTAACACGTTTCTCTTAAAAAGATGTGTCGCACCATAAGCGAAGAGAAGAGTGAGAGCAAATACCAATCCTTGAGGCACAATAGAACTCGCTAGAGCACCAATATTTTTTATCACAACAACACCTGATATGTGCAGAAGAAAACCTCGTGCGATTACAAAGAAAATAACACCTATCAAAATATAACCAGAATATCGGACAATGCTATTCACTGCTTTCTGAATAGGACTTTCGTTCACACTGAAATCTCGAATGCCCTCCGTCATGCGTGCAATACGACTCTCCTTAAAAACAGTATCAGTCATAAGCAAACCCGATCCGGCTGTGATGATGCTCCCTGCTAAAATATAATCCCCTTTCTGTTTCGGAAATGAATTTGATTCCCCTGTGAGAAGACCCATACTGAGCTCAATCGTATACGACTCAAGAAGCGTACCATCACAAGGAAGAACATCTCCTGTCTTCAGTTTGAGTGTATCTCCTTTGACTATCTCTTCGGTCAAAACAGATTCTTCTTTCCCATCTGGCAAAATACGTATCACGCGGGGAGCCGTCAAGAGTTGCAATGTTTGGAGCGTATACCATGCACGAATATCTTGAGCAAGTCCGAGGGTTACATTGATAATCAAAATAAAACCCAGAAAGAGACCTGACTGGGTGTTACCAAAAAATAAAAGTAATACCACAACAAGAGCAATAATCCCATTCGTCAAAAGAAATATGTTACGCGAAATAATATACCAAAGCTCTTTAAGTCTTTTTATATACTGTTCTCTTTTCGATGCATTATTCATAAACGGATATCTCTATACTTCTTGGTGTAGGGCTTACTGAAAATTATTGTCCAAAGAAAATTGATACCGTATTTCACTGCCATCGTAGAAATTCCTTCTGTCTGTAGCCTTCGACCAGAAGTATACATCGGCAGATGAAAAGTAAATTTCACTTTTCCATAATAACTCATCAATTTTGCAATAGCCGTATCTTCACCATAAAAATCAAAATCAAGATCAAATCCACCTGCCTGTTCCAAAGCAGTCCGTCTCAAAATAAAATTCCCGCCCTGGAGCATCGTCCCGCTCCGTTTCGTAAAAAGAGTATTGAAGAAAGTAATAATTTGCCCCATACGATACCAAAACAAGATAGACCAATTCGTCAGAGAAGAGAGGTCATAATAAATATACGGTCCAGAGAGTGCTACCAATTTTTGATCGGCTGAGAATTCTTTGAGAACGGTCTGTATCCATCCTGCTGGCATAAGCGTATCGGCATCGACATTGGCAATGAGCTCACCGCTCGATGCTTCATAGCCTGTCTGACGCGCCCGCACCAAGCCTTTTCGTGGCTCATCAACAACACGTGCAAACGGGAAGAACCGAGCCACCTCTCCTGTACGGTCCATACTTGCATTATTTACCACAATAACCTCCACATCAAAACGACCGGGGGCAATTTCGGTTGCTATTGATTCGAGACATTTTCCGATAAAAGCCTCTTCATTATAGGCTGGAATGACAATACTGAGTTTCATATAGCCTTATTCTAGCACAAACACTCATAGACAGAAACCTCTTTCTCTTCTATTCTTTAGGAGCTACTCAATCATAATTCTCAATGATATTTTTTTATTGAAATAAGAACAACATAGCGAATATTTCCTCAAAAAAAATTAATAGATTTATTATTTTTCTCTTATGAAAATAGCGGTTTTCTCAGATAACTTTTATCCAGAACTCTCTGGTATTTCTGATTCACTCGTCGAACAAGCGAGCGAACTTTCTCGTCTCGGGCACCAGATCGATTTTTTCGTACCATGCTATGGAGAAAAAGATTTCGCTGTTTCTCATCTCCCTTATAAAGAAATAGAAATAGGCAAAAATGTTTCTATTCACCGCCTCTTCGCACTGCCATTTCCAGCACCGACCAAACAAGGGAGAATGATTCTTCCAACATTTCTTCGGTGGATTGCTTTACAGAAAAAACATCCAGATATTATTCATACCCATCTTTTTTTCGGAGCCGGATTTGAAGGACTGCTCGCGAGCTTCTTTTTACATAAACCACTTATCGGAACCAGTCATACACCACTCACTGAATTTCTCAAATATAGCCCTATCAAAGCAAAATTTTTGAATAATTTTGCACTTCGTTTTGTCTCCTGGTATTACAATCGCTGTGATTTTGTTACTGCTCCATCGCAAAGCATCTTGGACGAGATGAAACAATACGGATTTTATAAACCCAGTCGTGTCATTTCTAACCCCATCGATCTCAATCATTTTTTCCCAGCGAAAGAAGACGAACAAGCAAATCTCAAAAAAGAATTTGGACTCGATTCTTTCGTTGTTCTCTATACTGGACGATTGGCACAAGAAAAAAAGATTGACGATATTATACGGGCTATAGCCATTCTCAAAGAGAAGATTCCAGGACTTTGTTTGGCCATCACTGGACATGGTGATGTAGAAGACTCTCTTCGAACACTCGCTCAAGAACTAAACATCGTCGAAAAAGTGAAATTCTTCGGCACCGTCAGTAACACAGATCATGCTCACATTTACCAAGCATCTGACATCTTCGCCATTATGAGCACTGCTGAGACGCAGAGCCTGAGTATGATGAAAGCTATGGCAACAGGTATTCCTCCCATCGGAGCTAATGCGCGCGGACTCGCCGAATATATTCACGATAATAGCAATGGCTATCTCATAGATCCTGGCGACTATCAAGCACTTGCCGAAAAAATATTATTTCTCTATGAACATCCCGAAGAAAGAAAACGTCTTGGCGAAGGAGGTATCGCTACCGTCAAACAATTTTCACGAACCAAAATAGCGAAAGAATGGGAAACTCTCTACACCAATGTCATCGATACTTTCAACCAAATAAAAAAGTGAGTCATATGACTCACTTTTTTAATAAACCTCTTTTGCACCCTCATCAATGACTGATTGATGCTAAGCTATTGTCTGGGAAAGATTGGCACAAGCAGTTGTGCCTTCATTGTGCTACAACTCTTTCCTGCAGGATGTTCATACCATACTGATCCTTGACTACCTGAAAGGGTAGCTGATGTCTCAGAAGGAAGTGCAAACTGAGCACAGAGCTCAAAATCGCCTACCTTTGCCTCACCTTCCATACGCAGTGGATTTACAATACGATATTCGTATGACAGAGAGGTTTCGGGATCCCTCATATAATTACTACAATAACTAAATTGACTCGTTTGCGTCAGATCAGCAAATGCTTCTGGTAGTTTCCCAAATGTTCCTGCATAGCTCTCTATACAATCTGCAAGAGAACTCAGGTTATTCGACCGAGTACGATCGAAGGTGCGTTCCCGCTCTGCCTCTGGTGAACCCGAAGCCAAAAATCCTAACACAAGAGAAAGAAAGAGAAACGCTGTTACCCCCCGTCCGAAAGTGATAAACACCTTCCTTGGAATATCAATGTGGTATTGAATCTTCCGTCGTTCCAAATAATAAAAACCGAACACAATACCTGCTATCACAAGGATAGTAAGGGCTTTCAGGAAAAATCGCATCGTAATCTCGCCTTGGAGCAGTGTGTATATCACGGTAATCAAATCTCCGACAATCGTCACGGCAGTCACAAGCAAGACAAGATAGGTAAGCCACTGAGAAAGCTTGGATTCTGTCCGTCCTTCGTCTTCACGAAACGTACGAAACCACAAACGAAGCGAAAAATAATACAAAGGAAACGAGATAATAAGTGCCGAAATAGCATAATGGATCGAACTCGATGCAGAAGCTTCTCCATAATACATATTCATTACATCAAGCTGATCGGGAAAAAATTTGTTAATAACACCAAAAAGGAGTGTTCCAAGAGCTGTCGCAATAATACCCAGCAAAATAAACGAAAAGAAATTGATGATAATATCAACCGTGGAAGATTTCTTCGCGACTGTTTTGGTATTCCCCTCGCTCGGTACAGGAATGCCAGCAAGCACCAGCCCTGCACGATAGGCGTCTTCTGCTTCCTCTTCTGACCAGCCTACTGCAATAAGTTCTTCGAGAATGAGCGCCTTAGAAATACCTTTTTGATTTCGCTCGGCAACATATTTTGCCAACATTTCATTATTCATAGGTTTCTCTTCTTATAGAATAAATCCTCTTTTATTATATCACACCTCTCATTGCTCGAGTTTTTTCAATCGAGAACTGATAGCTCCAGGCTTCCGTTCTAAGACTTTTGAAAGCTCACGCATCTGAACGCCTCTTTTGAAAAGATGTATCAATTTTTCATCTTCTTCTTTAGTCCACTTCATATACGCTTTCGGATGCTTTTCCCTCAACGTCTCAAAGGGCTTCTCACTTTTTTCGCCTTTTTCTTTTTTTATTATTCTTGGCTTCTTCTCTTTTGATTGTTTTCCTCCGCACATCTTTATGAAATTTATTTCCAATTCTTTTCGCCTTTCTTCAGAATGTGTTGCTCTTTTTTGTGTTACCTGAAGTGATCGCTCTCGAAAAAAGACATCTTTTGCTTGCACTATCGGATGCACCTCGAATGCACGTTTATTGACGCCAAGGAGAAATACACCAGAAAGCGTCCTCACTCTCGAAAGTGCAACATATCCTTGACCATATTCAAAAGCCTGTGAGAGGTCAATCACTGCCGAATCCAAACTCACACCCTGACTCTTGTGTATGGTAATAGCCCATGCCAAACGAAGTGGTATCTGAGTAATTTTGGCAAATATCTCATCGCCTTCTGCAATGGTCCATTCCATCGGTTCTGCGGTGATACATACACCATCGGACGTTTTTACCATTGGATAGGATGTCTCTTTATCAAAACCGATCACGGTTCCGAGTGTCCCGTTGACAAATCCTTGGCTTACATTATTTTTCGTAAACATTACTTTCGCCCCTTCTTTGAGTTCCAGTCGCTCTGGAGAAAGACATCCCCTAATGAGTGCATCTGTCAGAACTTCCGGACCGCGGACCGCCATAACAAACAAGCGTGTTTTGCCAGGTAACTTCCGAAGCTCACCCGTATTGAGAGTATCAACATTGACGTTATGCGAAAACAACCTCGTCGCATCGCGCGGGAGGGATTCTTTCGATCTCATACGCTCACTCAAACTTTCGAAATGCATTTCATCAAAAGTATTTTCTCGTATAGCTGAAAGAATATCAAGAAAGGTTTTATCATCTTGCCTGTGCTGTTCGGTCAAATAACAAATCTCAGGATCAAGTCCTTGCCATGCGTCAGAATCGAAGGCAAACTCGATGACGTTCCCCTGTTTTGATATCGGTGGAAGCTGGAAGAAATCTCCCACAAGCACCACTTGCAACCCACCAAAAGGCATTCTCAGCTTCCGTACTGTACGACATACCCTCTCAACGAGCGTCAATACCTTGCCATCGAGCATCGATACTTCGTCAATGATGAGCACCTTGGCTCTCTTGATGCGTTTGGCAACGTATTTATTCTCAGCAATATGTTTCAGTTCGTCTTCGGTCGCTTCCTGATGAACGCCGATACCACTCCATGAATGAATCGTCATTCCATGAATGTGCGTCGAAGCAATACCGGTCGATGCTGTCACTGCAAAATCAATCTCGTGTGAACGGAGGTAATCGGTATATGCGTTGATAACGTAGGTTTTCCCAGATCCTGCTTCCCCGGTGAGAAATACATTGGCGCCAGTTTTCAGGAGAGCAAGCGCTTCATTTTGTGTCATACTATTCGTCAGTAAATATACTCCTATACTACCCTGTCATACCGTACTTCGCAACAGAAGAAACGTTCTAAAAAATCAAAAAATAAAATGGGGTTTAAAAAGATTTTTAGGAAACCATTGGGCGAAACTGCTTCGGACGGGTTTATCTAAAATCTTTTTAAACCCCATTTTTTATATTTTTTGTTCTTTTTACTATTCCTCTCTCTTAACCCGTATCGAATATTTACATCCGCAATAATTCTGCTTGTAAATACCTCGTTCTTTGACCATTTGCTGAGCCCTCATTTCCCTTCCTTTTTTCTTCCAATCTTCCACGTAATATTCGATTCCGTATTTTTCGCCAGCAGATTTCCCGAGTGGCGTAATCATTATCTCCCTTTTGTTCCGTCCCATCGTGAGTGTCGTTCCAAAAAGGTTGATGTTTTTCTCTTTGGCTCTTTCTGCGGTATGAAGGAGTCTCATCTTGATACACGAAACACAGCGAAATCCGCCTTCTGGCTCTCCCTCGAGTCCGCGTACTTCCTCCTCCCACCTCGTTATGTCGTAATCGTGATCAATCATCGGGACGTGCCATTCCTCACACACACGCACCACTTCTTTCTTCCGTTTCAGATATTCTTCCTCAGGATGAATATTCGGATTGTAAAAAAGCACAATGAGATTGTACTCTCTCGAAAGCTCATCAATAACAACAATGCTACACGGTGCACAGCACACGTGGAGGAGAAATGGCTCTTTTGATATATCCTTAATATTTGTCATAATAATAATATCCTTTTATCTTTTCTCTCTCCTTTTCTAGCATACAAGAGATAAGAGAAAAGACAAAGAAAACAAGAATATGCTCGCCCTAGACAAAACAATTTTTATTCGTTATAATAACCGCATTTGAAATGGGCCGTTAGCTCATCTGGTAGAGCACCGCATTTGCAATGCGGGGGTGGCAGGTTCGAGTCCTGTACGGTCCACACCCTCTTTCCCCTCTTGAATATTCCTCACATCTGTGATAGGGTTCGGAATGTCATCATATGATAGAGATTGAGGATATTTCATTCAAAAGGGGTGATTAGCTCAGTTGGTTAGAGCGCTACACTGATAATGTAGAGGTCCCAAGTTCGAATCTTGGATCACCCACCAAGTGAAAGAACAGAGAAATATTGGAAGTCAGGACAAGGGAGAGAAAAGCTGAAGAAATATAGCGGGGTAGAGCAGTCTGGCAGCTCGTCTGGCTCATAACCAGAAGGTCGGTGGTTCGAATCCACCCCCCGCAACACACGAAAGAATGAAGTGGGTGAGGAGAAGTACACAAACTGCTTTGTGTACGAGTGGATGAGAAGGGTCAAAGTTCCGCGACGACCCAGGCTCCCCGGACGAATCCACCCCCTAAAGCACACGAAAGAATGAAGTGGGTGAGGAGGAGTACACGAAAGAATCGAGTAAAAAAAATATGGCAGGGTAGTTCAGCTGGCTAGAACGCAGCACTCATAACGCTGAGGTCGCGAGTTCGAGTCTCGCCCCTGCTACACAGAAGAAACTGAACAGTACAACAAAAAATATGGGGGCGTAGCTCAGCTGGTTAGAGCGACTGCCTGTCACGCAGTAGGTCGCCGGTTCGAGTCCGGTCGCTCCCGCCATAAAGAAGTTGTTCATAATGAACGACTTCTTTTTCTGTTTATTCTTACAAAATCAAAATGAAAAAACATACAATGTATCTGCTCATTTGCTGATTGGAAGAAATAAAACTACAATACTAGTATAAATACTTCTGCAATTTCCTTTCATATATATGTCATCATCTGCCCTCCTCTATACACTCAGTCTCGTGCCTGGTATCGGAAATAAAACACTGAGAGACTTGCTTTCTTCTTTTGGGACTGTAGAAGCTCTTTGGGAGGCTTCAGAATCAGCGCTTTTGGAAACGAAAGGCATAGGACCAAAAACAGTCGCAGATTTCCTTCATTTTAGATCTTTGCTCCGTCCCGAAGAAGAGTGGCAAAAAATCATCAATCAAGACGTACACATTCTTACTTTTCTGGATGCAGAATATCCCAAACTCTTGAAAGAAATGCCTGATGCCCCTATGGTTCTCTTCACTCGCGGGAATTATAACTTCGCTGAGGAAAAACCAATGATTGCGCTGGTGGGAGCACGCAAATGTACACGCTATGGAGAACAAGTAGCTCATCAGCTGGCTCACGAACTCTCACTCTCAGGCTATACCATCGTTTCCGGACTGGCATTTGGCATCGATTCCGTCTCACACAAAGGAGCTCTCAACACAGGAGGCGCGACGATTGCCATCCTGGCCGGCGGGGTCGATGACATTTCTATTGCTCCACAAACACATCTTCCTCTTGCGCGAAACATCATGCGAAATGGCGCTCTTGTTTCAGAATACTCCCCTGGATCACAAGCCACAGAGCGTACGTTCCCTGCTCGCAACCGCATTGTTGCGGGGATGTGTCTTGGTACGGTCGTCATCGAAGCCGAAGAACGAAGCGGTGCTCTCATCACTGCCAGACTTGCCTTAGATTACAACAGAGAGGTTTTCGCAGTCCCGGGATCACTCTTCTCCTCTCTCTCGGTCGGTACCAATAGTCTCATCAGATCCGGTGCAAAAATAGTCACTTCAGTACAAGACATTCTCGAAGAATTTCCCTTGCCCGAAAAAAAAGTGTCCCCCAATCAAACACCAACTCTCGATACAGAACATCAGTATACAGATACAGAACGAAAAATTCTGAGTACACTCTCATGCGAGCCACTTCATATTGACAAGATTGTCAAAGCCGTTAGACTAGAAACAGCTCTCGTAAGTTCTACTCTGACACTGCTTGAAATAAAAGGGTGCATACGGAATATTGGCGGGATGTACTACATAAAGAACAATATATAATATTTCTGATGAGAAAAATCATAAAAGTTTTTAGATGATCCGCATCAAAGAGGTTTTGATGCATGGCTCCCTAAAAAACTTTTACATTTTTCTCCTTATTCTCTATCACTATGAAACTGCTCATCGTCGAATCACCATCAAAAGCCAAAACTATCGAGAAATACCTCGGGGGTGAATACAAAGTCGTCGCTTCTGTCGGGCACGTCCGTGATCTTCCCAAATCCAACAAAGATGCCATCGATGTCGAAGGTGGTTTCATTCCTCGCTATATTATCTCCCCTGGGAAAGAATCAGTCGTCCGAGATATCAAGGCACTCGTGAAAAAAAGCGACACTGTTCTCCTCGCCAGCGACCCTGATCGTGAAGGAGAAGCGATTGCTTGGCATGTGGCTGAAACGTGTGGAATAAAGAAGCCACAGCGTGTACGTTTCTATGAAATCACCGAGAAAGCAGTGAAAGAAGCTGTGGAACATCCTACCGAGCTCGACACCAACCTGCGCAAAGCTCAGGAAGCAAGAAGAGTACTGGACCGCCTCGTCGGTTATGATCTCTCGGGTCTCATTTGGAAAAAAGTTCGCTATGGTCTCTCGGCTGGCCGTGTCCAATCCCCTGCGCTCCATATCCTCGCTCTCCGGGAAAAAGAAATAAAGAGTTTCATTCCCGAAACATATTTTGTCATCACTGCTGATTGCACCACGAAGAAAAAAGAAACCATCCTCTTCACCTGCAGTGAAGAACCCAAGACAAAAAAAGAGACGGAAAGAATCCTCGATATCGCACGAGAAAAGCAGTGGGAAATCGTCGAAGTCAAAACCACCGAAGCCCTTCGTCGTCCCAAGGCTCCCTTCACGACATCGACACTTCAGCAGGCGAGCAGTTCTCGCCTCGGTATGTCTCCGTCACGGACGATGCGGTCAGCGCAGAAACTCTATGAAAAAGGTTTTATCACCTATATGCGTACCGATAGTATTTCTCTGTCCGAAACTGCTTTGCCAGAAATACTCACTGTTGTAGAGAAAGCATTCGGTGAAAAATATCTCTGTCCTCGTCACTATCAAACAAAAAGTAAAAATGCTCAGGAGGCACACGAAGCAATCCGTCCCACCGATCCCAAGAAAAAGACTGCTGGTTTTACAGAAGATGAGAAGAAACTCTACACACTGATTCGCAATCGTACTCTCGCCTCACAAATGAGCGATGCTGAAATACTCCGAACCAAAATTATCGCCAATACGACTGATAGAACTCTTCCAAACTTCTCTGTGAGTGGATCACATCTTTTGTTCGATGGCTGGCTGGCTCTCGATACTTCGGCACGCAGTGATGATGTGGAAGTGCCACTCGTCTCCCCTTCTGACCCACTTGATCTCAGGAACATCACATCAGAAGAGAAACAAACTGATCCACCACAAAGATATTCTGAAGCTGGCCTCGTGAAAGAACTCGAAAAACGAGGTATCGGACGACCAAGTACCTACGCTTCTATCGTCAAAACGATTCAGGACCGCGCATATGTCGAAAAAGAAGGCAAGGCTCTCAAAGTAACCGATACCGGTATGGTCGTCGATGATTTTCTCTTTCAGCATTTCGAACAGATGGTATCAGAAACTTTCACTGCAAAAATGGAAGACGAACTCGACGATATCGCGAGTGGTGATCGCGAATACCAGAAAACTCTTGAGGATTTTTATACCCCCTTTGCCAAAGAAGTAAAAAGCAAAGATACTCTCGAGAAAGTGACCAATATGGGTGAAGCACCAGCAGGTACTCTTTGTCCAAAATGTACATCTTCGATGGTTATCAAATTGGCACGCAATGGAAAGTTTTTCAGTTGCTCGCGTTTTCCAGACTGCGATGGCGCTCTCACCCTCGAAGGCAAAGAAATCGAACCGCCCAAAGAAACCGGTGAAGCTTGTCCGAAATGTAAAGATGGAAAACTGATGGAACGTGAAGGACGTTTCGGCAAATTTGTTGCCTGCTCCAATTATCCCAAATGTAAATTCATCAAAAAAGATGAAAATGCTCTTCCTTCGACTGATATTGATTGCCCTGTGTGTAAAAAAGGGAAAATGACCGAACGGCGTGGACGTTTCGGTATTTTCTACAGTTGTTCCAATTATCCTGATTGCAAGAATGCTATCAAAGCCAAACCAACCGGTAATCTCTGCGATCTGTGTGGTTCACTGATGATGGAAGGCACGAAGACCATTCCTGAGCGCTGTAGCAAGAAAGAATGCCCTAATCATCGTCCGGACAAACTAAGGAAGGAGTAAAAAATATTATCAGCGTGCAAAAAACAGACAGTGATCATACTCACACTGTCTGTTTTGTTCACGCTTTGATGGAGGAAGAAAGATTAGTATTTGATACAACGAACAGAGCGGTATGTGTTTTGCGGAACGGAAGTATTGCTAAGCGCAGGAGAAGTATTTTGAAGCACTGCTACTGTTGCATTTGCTCCTGATATACTAGAGGTCCAATAATGAGCATAATAACCACGCGTGTTAGGGGCCATATCTCCTGATGCATCTGCAGAGCCAGCTGGAAAGGCCTTAAAGAGACTGAGGTCTGTATTCAGATTTGGATCAGTAGCATTGAATGTATACGGATACCATGCTGACCAGAGAGTACTTTTAAGATTGCTTCCTTGGGGGGTGCCGTCTGTCTTAAAAGAAGTCTTAAGATTATTAAAATCACTCGGAAGAGGAATATACCAGTTTGGCGGGCAGATACCCTGCTTTCGAGGAGTAACTGCTGTAGCAGAATCACCCTTCATTGCTGTATCCCAAGTATAAAGTCTT
>Ga0210056_1000235_pt1 | contig 42714 bp, 33 predicted proteins | sample CryGeyCG2014_080_2_FD_183965 | JGI IMG/M metagenome (GOLD analysis project Ga0210056, IMG submission 183965) | Groundwater microbial communities from aquifer - Crystal Geyser CG07_land_8/20/14_0.80 (SPAdes) (version 2) | ecosystem: Environmental > Aquatic > Deep subsurface > Groundwater | place...
GCTTCGCCCTGTACCATACTAGGTTCAGGGCTTCGCTCAGAATGACAACTGGGGACTTTCGTAATGTCATTCTGAAGGAGCCCTAGCGACTGAAGAATCTCGCTGTATTTTCACCGAGAATTGCTGTTGTCAAACCGTTTCGTCGTTCCCCATCGTCTTTCTATTCACCCCACCTCCCCATTACCCGATCTTTCTTTTCTCCCCATCTGCCAATCACCTTATCTCCTTGTCTTTCTTTCCACCCTATCACCCTATCTCCCGATCTCCCTATCTATTTTTTTTGGATCAGTCCAAAATCAATATGCCGTCTCTCCACATCCACCCGGTCCACTCTCACCCTGACTTCATCGCCAATTCTGAAGGTCTTGTGAGTCCTCTCCCCAACAAGACAATATCTTTTTTCATGATACTGATAATAATCGTCATGAAGGCTCGTCATCCTCACCAAACCATCTACAAAAATATCTTTCAGCTCTACAAAGAAACCAAAAGCCGCTACGCCACTGATGATCCCTTCAAATTCCTCACCGGTCTTATCCTTCATGAAGCGAACTCTGTATCGGTTCAGAATCTCCCTTTCAGCCTCCATCGCCACCCTCTCCCTCTCGGAGAGATACTCTGCCTTATTGGCCAAAACCTCCTCCGGGATTTTGACATCCTTCTCAGAAAGAACCCTTTTTAAAAGCCGGTGGACGATCAGATCAGGATACCTTCTGATGGGAGAAGTAAAATGGGTGTAGCCATCTGAAGCGAGGCCAAAGTGTCCTAAGTTTTTGGCCGAATATTTGGCCCACTTCATCGATCGAAGAAGAATTTGGTTTACCACCCTTTCTTCAGGCCTTCCCCTGATATCAGAAAGGACTCTCTGAAATTCCTTTGGAGAATGGTCGGAGTCCTTTTTCATCTTATATCCCAAATGGGAGATAAACCTCCTAAACTCATCAATCGCTTCTTTTTTCGGAGGTTCATGGATTCGATAAATGAATGGAAACCCTTTCTCTTCCATAAAATGGGCAACGGCCTCGTTGGCAGCGATCATAAATTCTTCAATGATCTGATGAGCCAGGTTTCTCTCCGCCCGAATGATGTCCTCCGCCTCCCCTTGGAGATTGAGGATGACCTCGGGTTCCGGTAGGTCAAAATCAATGGCTCCTCTTTCCGTTCTTCTTCGGCGAAGTTTCTGACAGAGATCGGCCATAAGTTCTAAGGACGGGAGGAGATGTTTAAATTTCCTTTTTAACTCCGAATCTCCGTCCACCAAGATTTTTCTGACCAGGGTGTAGGTCAGCCTCTCATTGCTTCGAATCACACTGGGATAGAATTGAACGCCCCTTCTCTCTCCATTTTCGTCATATCTTAACTCCGCCGTGAGGGTCAGCCGATCCACTCTGGGATGGAGACAACAGATCTCATTGGAAAGTTCTGTCGGAAACATAGGAATCGCGCGGTCCGGAAAATAGACGCTGGTGCCCCGGAGATAAGCTTCGTTGTCCAGAGTCGTCTCTTCCCTGACATAGTGACTGACATCGGAGATGGAAACGTAGAGTTTCACCCCTCCATCTCTTTCCCTTTCAATGGAGACGGCATCATCGAAATCTCTCGCATTTTCTCCATCGATCGTGAAGGTCGGAATTCCTCTCAGGTCAATTCGACCCTTGGTTTCATGAGAAGAAGATGCAGGAGGAAGATTTTGTGCCTCTTTCAAGGCAGCGGATGTAAATCGATAGGGGAGGTCGTATTTGTGAATGATGATCTGAGGTTCAACCTCCGGATCATCAGGATATCCCAAAATGTGAGTGATTCTCCCTTCTGGCCTCGCCCTCTCCGTCGGATACTGGGTAATCTCTGCCACTACAATTTGATTGGGCCTTGCCTTCTTTGTTTCCCCTTCCGGGATAAAAACTTCCTGGAGGATTCGCTCGTCCTCCGGAATGATGTAGGAATAATTTTTGGCTCTCATAAACTTGCCAACGACTTTACGCGTCTTTCTTTCCAGAATCCGGATGACACTGCCCTCTTTTCCCTTTTTCCGGATTGATTCTATTCTTGCAACGACGCGATCTCCATGCATCGCTTCTTTGAGATTTCTGGAGCTGATGAAAATATCTTCTTCTCCTTCTGTTTCAGGAATGACAAATCCATATCCATCAGGATGCGCTTTGACCCTGCCCACGATCAGATTCATCTTCGAGGGAAGGCCGTAACGGTTTCCTCGAATCCGAACAACCTTTCCCTCATCCACCAAATCTCTAAGGTATTCTCTCGCCTTCTGCCTCTGCTCTTTTTCAAGACCTAAACGACGGAGAATCTCTCTCAAGAGGAGAGGCCGATCCTCTTCCTTCATCAATTCCAACAACTGCTGTACGGAGATCCCTGAAAGTCTCTCCTTACGATCAACCTTCTTCGCTTTATATGGTTTTATTCTCTTTTTGCCCATTGTGTATCTCTGTCCCCAATCCCGATTTACAATCAAAAATTCCCCAATTTGAATATATCTCCTGTAAATAAAAAAAGGGGCGCTCAATGACCCCTTTTATTAAAAAAAACATGACTCATCCAAATTTACACTTTAACTCCACCGAAGAACCCCATTGACCCAATGAACATGGTCACGACAAGAATAGCAATCAAAATGAGTCCAAAGATCACAATAGCAGGGAGGAGAACTGCTAAAACTGCTTTCCCAGTGGAGATCTCATGACCCTCTCTGACTCCAATGATGGTCAGGATAAAAACATAAATGTTTCCGATGATAAGTCCAATAAATGGGATGATCCCAAAAAGATATCCACTGTAAGAATAAGAAATGGCACGGAAGGTTGTTTTATACCCATTATTATTGCCTCTTACAATCATAAGGCAGAGGTGGATGATGGCGCTTCCAATGAAAATGGCGATGGCTTGCTGGAACGGCAAGGGAAGAATAATTTGGAGAATGGAAATACTGTATTGAAAAGGGAGCCTGTCCATTGGGATGAATTGCGCCATGAGTAGCCAAAACCAGAAGATGGCACAACCATTTCCAATGATTCCGGTGATCAACCCATAGATCAGGGGAGCCCAGTATCCCTCACCGAAAGAAATTTTCTTAAAGAATCGGGTGGGAGAGAAGAGTGATTCCCGTATGGTTTGGAAAAAGGCCCCAATAAACCCTTCCCCACTCTCCCACGGGGGATACTCTTCTTTTGAAACTTCTCGGACCTGCCCTTCCACCGAATGGGCCATCTCCTGAAATTGGACATATTTAGAAATGATGATGCCGCATTTAATGCACTCATCGGCTTCGGGCTGCTCAAATCCACATTGGGGACAAGTGACCATTGCCCCTGCATAAGGCTTCCTTTCAGGCTCAGGTCTATAAGTAAAAGTAGACTTTGGCTCGGGCCTGGGGCCAGGTTTAGGTTCAGGTCCCGGTTCAGATTTAGGTTTAGGTTCGTACTCCTGAGTAATTTCCAGATTGGGGATCGGCTCCTCCTCCACCTTGACTCTTCCCCCAATTTCTTGAAAGGCTTTCACATACTTCTCCGCTTCCTCTTTCGAAACACCTTTTTTCACCACAATGGGAACTCTCTGGAGCAAGCTTTCAGCCTTTTCAGGAGTAAGATTAAATTTTTTCTGAAGGCCTCCGAGCAAACGAGTCTCCTCTTCGGGTCCGATTACCGATAGACCTAAAAAAATCACTTTATAGGACGCCACTTCCCCACCTCCTTTTCGAAACCACTAAAGATTTGGATTTGAGAATAGGTATCATATTCGACATTAAACTACAAGAATTATTTGCGGGGATGAATGGGAAGAAGCCGATTCCCATCAAATTGATACATGATATTTAAAGAAAACCCCGCTGAGGCCATCGCCATTTGGTCAGTCCAAGCCTTCCTCCTTGACAAGATTTCCAGACCATCAGTTCGATCTAAATTTTCAATCTTAGCCTCCCAATCATCCAGATATCCCCCATCCCCCAATCTCTAAGATTTGATAGGAGAATCAGAGTTAAAATTGCAAAATCATTCCAAATCTGGGATAATCTCCACTGTCAACCTTCACCTTTCTACTTTCAACATAAGGGGAGAATATGATGAAAACGAGAATGACTGAGCTTTTGGGAATCAAGTATCCCATCATGCTTGCAGGAATGGCCTTCGTCAGTTTACCAAAACTCGTAGCCGCAGTTTCGAATGCCGGGGGTATTGGTATGTTGAATTCCGTCACCTATACTCCGGATCAGATGAAAGATGTTATCAAACAGGTGAAATCTCTCACGGATAAGCCCTTCGGGGTAAATGCCACCCTGATAATGCCCAATGCGAGAGAAAATGTGGAGGTAGCCCTTGAAGAAAAAGTCCCGATTCTAAATTTTGCATTGGGGAAAGGGGATTGGATCATCAAGGCAGCTCATGAATACGGGGGTAAGGTTCTAGCAACGGTGGCCATAGAGAAACATGCTCGTCGCGCAGAGAGCGATGGAGCAGATGCTCTGGTGGTGACGGGTCACGAGGCAGCCGCCCATGGAGCAGATACGGGCACATTGGTATTGATCCCCCTGATCGCCCGTCAAACAAAACTTCCAATCATTGCGGCCGGTGGTTTGTGCGACGGGAGGGGATTGGCGGCTGCTTTGGTCTTGGGGGCTGATGGAATTTCCATGGGCACCCGGTTCATGTTGACCCAGGAATGCGGAATGCACGAAAAAGCAAAAGAGCTTTCTCTGAAAGCAACGGTGGATGATACCATTTGTTCTGATAAGATTGATGGTTTGCCTGGAAGATGGCTCAAGAATCCAGCAGCGATAAAGATGGCAAAGGGGAGACCGTCACTCCTTCAAGCGCTCTCCAGTGCCATGCGCATCAAGAGCATGATCGATGTTCCCTTTTTTAAGCTTTTCTTGGGGGGTCTCAAACAGCGGGGTGTTCAGGACCTTGCTCGCCAGGCGCTTAGTCTCAAAGGGTTGCAAGTGGCTATTGATAATGGCGATTTAGAAACTGGAGTTTTGCCCATGAGCCAGGCCATTGGTTTGATAAAAGATATACCGACTTGCAAAGAAGTCATTGAACGAACCGTTGCAGAAGCTCAGGAAGTATTAGAGACTGTAAGGAAAAAATTACTTCCTGAGAACCGCAGGGATTGATCCACGAAGTAAAGAACCCCGCCCACAGGGCGGGGCTTTAAACCCTAAATTCTAAAACCCAAAACTGAGATCCCGAAATCGTTAGATCCTGAATTAAGTTCAGGACCTGGTTCGGGATGACAAAAAGACCAGAACCGAACCGTCATGTCATGCTGAACTTGTTTCAGCATCTGGTTTATTTTTTCTGCTTTCAGCAGACGCACCTTTCATCCCCGTCCACAGGACGGGGTTTTCAGGTGCGGTCTTAATAAAAAGCGTGAAGGAAATCATCGAGGGAATCATCTAAGAGGCTCAATCCATCCTCCAAAAACTGAATCCCTTAAGTGGTAAATGAACGTTTATCCCTATTCTGAAGGTGTTTCCCCATGAAACCGAAACCCAACACCATCCTCTTTATTACTTCCTTCATCCCGGTGGTCGTTTTTAAAGTAGTCGCCCGGGTCGGTGACGCCACTCTGGCCCAGGCAAAAGTGGCTACAGTGGTAGGTCTGATCCTTGCAGGGATTCAATTTGCCCTCTCGAAGAAATTTCTAAAACATACGACCTACCTCGAGAAGGCTTTCCTTGGATTTCTCGGAGTTGGGACAGCATGGGTCTATTTAGCGCCAACTCATCTCTCTTCCTTATTGGTCGATCATTCCACAACCCTTCTCTATTTTGTCCTCTTTTTGACAACCCTGATTCCCCAAATCTTTGGCTATGACCCGTTTACCTATGCGATTGCCAAGCAAATGGCCCCGGAGCGGGTATGGAATACTCCCCAGTTTCGAACGATCAATCTTCATCTCACCTATTTTTGGAGCATTATCTTTTTTGCCAATTTTATTTCAAGTGGACTGGGGCATGGAAAACCCCTATTTTCAATCCTTATTCCGTTACTCATTGTTTTTGGGATTGGCCTCCCTGTTGTCAAGCTCTATCCGAATTATTACCTAAAACGACAGTTCACTCCTCAGCCTATTGACCCATCTTTTTCCCCAGGCACGGCCAAAGAACTCATTTTGCGGATGCCCATGGGGTTTCGTCCCGAAGGGGCCGGTGATCTCAATGCGGAGATCCAGTTTGATCTCTCTGGAGAGGGAGGAGGAAAGTTGGCATTATCCATTTCGGAAGGGACATGCACCGTCCGAGAGGGCGAGGCCCTTTCCCCTGCCCTCACAATCATCTCACCAGCCGACCTTTGGTTGAAGATCGCCCGCCGGGAGATTAACCCAGCACATGCTCTTATGAATGGGCTTTATAAAGTCAAGGGAGATATGAATTTACTCATGAAGATGGGAGAACTTTTTCACCATCCTACGAAAACAAGAAAAGAAGATTTGACCCAAAAAGGAGAGAAAAAGATGAAGATATTAGCCATACAAGGAAGCCCACGGCCAAAGGCGAGTAATACGGAGATACTACTTCGGGAATTCCTGAAAGGTGCTCAGAGCCAGGGAGCCGAAACCGAAACGATTTATTTGAAAGACAAGGATATTCACTCTTGCGTGGGATGTTACACCTGCTGGGCAAAAACTCCTGGTATTTGCATCTTTAAGGATGATATGCCCGAACTTTTGGAGAAAGTCAGGGATTGCGATATTCTCGTTTATGCAACACCTCTATATAATTTTAACATGACCGCCCTTCTGAAGGCATTTCAAGAAAGGCTTCTCCCTCTACTCGACCCCCATCTGGTCAAGAGTGGCGACGTATATCGTCATCCCCAGCGATATGAAATAAATCGGAAGATGGTCCTTATCTCGACATGTGGGTTTCCTGAAATCTCCCATTTTGATGGCCTCCGGCATGTCTTTCGCCATATAGAACGTAATGGGGGAGTCCCCATCATCGGGGAACTCTTAATGCCTGCCGGGGAATTACTAAAACAAGAGGGTTTGAGAGAGCACATTCAAGGGGTCCTCCAGGCTGCCTATAGAGCAGGGGTTGAGGTAATTCGAGACCAAAGGGTTTCTCAAGAAACGGAGAGCGAAATCAAGAAACCCCTTGTTGCACCTGATGCGATGGCAGAGATGGCCAATCTCTGGTGGGATAGCCATCTCGTAGGGATCACTCAGGGAAAACCAACTCAAGGGAAGATCGAAGATATGAGACTTCTTCTCAGGGGCATGGCAGCAACCTTCAACGTCCAGGTTGCGGGAGATCTCAGAGCAACGATCCAATTTGAGGTGACAGGAAAACAAACGGGTGATTGGTTTTTCTCGGTTGAAAATGGAAAATGCACCTATCATGAAGGAAAGGTGGACTCTCCTGCCCTCGCCATTAAAACGCCATCCGAAGTCTGGTTGGCGATTGCAAATCGGGAAATGGATGGACAACAAGCCTTTATGGAAGGAAAATATGCAGCGACTGGGGATATGAGTCTTCTGATGCGTTTGAGGAGTTTGTTTGGAAGTCAAAAATCATGAAATCTTGACTCGACTCCATCACCTCAAATAGGGCTCCCATTGTTTGGCCGTCTTTAGGATATAGCCTTTGGGAAGATCCTTGACGATCTGGTTATGACCGGGCAAAAGGATGTTCACCTCTAATTCAGCCAATCGCATCAGAGATTTTTTAAGTTCAGGACCATCGGCACCATAAAGATCAAAACGACCAATGGCATGATCGGCATAGACCACATCACCCGGAATGAGGATTTTCATAGGACGATGGTAAAGTCCGATGCTGCCCATGGAGTGTCCTGGAATGTGGATCACCTCCCAGGCTGTGTCTCCAAGATCCAGGGTCTCACCCCCTTTTAGTTTCTGATTGACCTTGAATTTAAACGCACCCGGTTTAAGGCCAAACTGCTCCTCACAGAACCCCCGGAACATATCCATCCCATAAACAGTCCTCTCATCCCCCTGCTCCAAAAGATCAGCTTCCAATTGATGCATCCACAGCTCAGCCCAAGGAATCTGTTTTTGGATTTCAGCCAGGCACCCGATGTGATCCAAATGGGTATGGGTCATGATAATCCTTTTGATCGATGATAATTCGATCCCCGCTTTCTGGATAGATTGAATCTTATAATTCCCCTTTCCTGTTAAGCCCGCATCAATGAGGGTAAGGTTTCGGGAGGATGGCTTACCCAACACATAGGCGTGGGCATCCGGCATAAATTCATCTTGCCCCGGAATATAAAAAACCTCTTCTGTTATTTTTGGCATGGTTTGCTCCTGAAGAAAATTTCAGTTCGTGTTTACCCCGTTAGAAAGCCCAACCATTCATGGTGTGAATGGAATGAAAAATTTCTCATGGAGTCGAGGCTTCGACAATTCTTTACAGAAAGAGTGGGGTCAACGCCCCATTCTTTCTAACGGGGTTAACCATAACTCAATAGGCTTCTTTGTTCAAGCGCCTGCCCTCTTTCGGCGCGATTAATTTTTTTGATACTTCGACGGTATCGAACCCCACCCTTATGAGGGGGCTAAAAACACCGCTCGGTATCAACCCTGAGCAAGGTCGAAGGGTTGATTTCACCCTCTGTTGTTCATTAAAATATTGCGAAAGTAAGAGGAGCTCGAAGAAAGGATGATACGATGATACGACGCAACCTGGAACATCCTGAGGTGAAGGCAACCCGCTATCACGCCCATGGCGGCGGCGTGGCTCACATGATTCTGGACACTCGCCACCTTCAAACCCTGATGTTTCTCGCCCATGCCTCGGTTGCCCCTGGCAAAAAGCTCATTGGCCATGTGGATCCCATGGAAGAGATTTACATCATTCAAAGCGGCCGGGGGAGCATGCAGGTAGGTGATGAGGTCTGTGAAGTGGAGTCTGGAGATGCAATCCATATCCCCATTGCCCTTTTTCATGAACTGACCAATACAGGAGAGGAAGTTTTAACTCTGCTGGTCGTCGCGGGTCTCATCCCGGCCCGGTGATTTCGTAATTCAGCCCTAAAGGGCTGAGTTACGTAACTCAGGGCTTAAGCCCTGATCATTCCGCAATCGAGATCAGTCCTTCTTGTATTTCCACAGCCAGAGGAGCCCGATCACGATCAGAAGGACGGGAAGAAAGTATGTCTTAATCAAGACAGGAAATCTGATATGGATGGAATAGTACCTTGCACCTAAGATGAAGATTCCGATGATCGTTGTAATCCAGGCCGGGAGACTTTTTCTGTTACGGAAAAGGCCTCCTACGCCAAGAGCAATGACGATCCAGGGCCATCCCTCTCTCAAACCATACCCCATGCCCATTCGATCCAACAGAATCAGGATGCCCATCACAATCAAAGCCAGCGCTAAACCCATCTCCCTCCTCCTTTCCTCCTACTCGATTACAAACGTATCTTGAATCTGGCCATCCACATCGACCACTTCCCCTTCTATCCTTCCTTTCTGAACAGAGATCCACACATAATGGAAATATCCACCTCTTTCCTTGAAGGAAGTTAGAGGGGCTCCTCCCCCTCCGGAGATGAGATAGAGGATCCCGTCTTTTTCTCTTCGATCATATCGGTGATCATCTCCCGCAAACACAGCCTTCACCTTTGTTTTTAAGAAAAGCTGGTGAAGATCGTCCCGTTCGAGTGGATATCTATCCATGCTCCGCCCTTTTTTTAAGCTATCCGCCGGAGGAAAGAAAGGACGGTGAATAAACACAAACTTAAATTTCTCTTTAGAAGATAGCAAAATATCTTCCAACCATGATAACTGTTCATGGATAATCCTCCCCCTTCCCTTTTCCGAATCTAAGATGACAAAAAGGAATTCCCCCGTTCGAAAGGCATAATAGGTCTTCCCTCCCGGAAGAGAGAACTGTTTCCGATAAATCTCCTCTCCCAGACTCGTCGTCCCGACATCATGATTCCCTGCGACAGGGAAGAATGGGATACCCATCTTTCCCGAGATCTCAAAAAATCCCTGCCACTCTTTTTCGTGGGGAATGTTAATCATATCTCCCAGATGGATGAGGAACTGAGGATTTCGTTCGAGGATTCTTTTCAACAATTGGGTGTAAACTTTGTCTCCACTCCGGCTATCTCCTATGATGGCCAAATGGAAAGGAAGTTCGATGGATCGGACCTGTTTAATGCTCTGGCTGACCTCTCTGATCGAACCTGCATATGAGGGAAAGGAGGCGAGAAGGATCATCCCTGAAAGGAGCAGGGCCTTTACCCCGTTAGAAATGAATCCCCGACTGCGTGGCCGGAGCCACTTCGGCGCAGCGAAGTCCCGCTGCTCTGCCGCGGGGTTAGCTCCCAGAACAATTCCGGCGGGTTTTGATGCCCCGCAGGAATTTCTAACGGGGTTTATCCATTTTTTCTTGAAATAATTTTCAAAATTTTTCATAATGGTTTCTGGTCAAAAACTTATATTTTCAATATACTATTTTAAGGGAAAAAACAAATCATCTCCAGCCTTTGATAAAAAGGGGGGCTTATGGATTCCAAGTTAGTCAAACAGTTTATTATCTTTTTGGTTATCCTTTTTGGATGGACCATTGTCGTCCTGCTCATTGGATGCAAATAATTTTCCTTTGGTTTAATTAAATGGGGAATTAAAAAGAACGGCAGGGAGGTTTGATCCTCCTAAAGAAATGTGATATTTTAATCATGTGCCCACGTAGCTCAATGGTAGAGCTGCTGATTTGTAATCAGCGGGTTGGCGGTTCAAATCCGTCCGTGGGCTCCATCAAAAATAAAAGGGGTTGATCCGGTTGGATAAGTCCTCCTTCTGTGATCAAACAAACCTTTGACTTGTTGAGTAAAGAGCCCCGCCCACAGGGCGGGGCTTTAAAACCTAAATTCTAAAACCCAAAACTGAGATCCCGAAATCGTTAGATCCTGAATTAAGTTCAGGACCTGGTTCGGGATAACAAAAAGACCAGAACCGAACCGTCATGTCATGAACTTGTTTCAGCATCTGGTTTATTTTTTCTGCTTTCAGCAGACGCACCTTTCATCCCCGTCCACAGGACGGGGTTTTCAGGTGCGGTCTTAATAAAAATTTGACCCTATTAGTAGTTCCTAATTGATTTTTGAAGGTTTGACCATCAGTTCTCTTCTAAATACCATTTGTTTTATCCTTATGATATAATTTTACCAAGTGTTTTTAAAATTGGGGCTATATCCCTTTGGTAAAATTATTAGCCTTTAGGCATGGATGAGCCTCCCGAAAATGAAACTCACCATATTTTCCAGACTTCTAACTGGGTACCTTATTATCTTCACTTTAGTGATAGGGATGAGTATATACGTTATTATCCACATAATTCAAATCAATGAAGTGGCCCAATCTATTCTAACAATCAATAACCGCATGATTGACTCCGCAACGAAACTTTCAGATATCATTTTCTCACAGGTTCGATATGAGAGGAAATTTATTATTTCTAAAGACAAGGCGTTTTACAGGGAGTTTCTGCAACTCAAAAGTGATTTTGATCGATATCTCAGTGAGATGACATCAATCGCAGAATCCTCTCAAACAAGAAGCTATTTGAACAACATCAGAGAATCTTACCAAAATTACCAATCCTTGGTATACGAAGAATTTAAATATCTAAAGAATGGCGACGGTTATGCTCATTTGGAATTCAATCGAGAAAAGGAGAAGGCTACAAATTCGATAATAGAGGAGCTTGGGAAATTAGAAACTAACACAAGGCAGAATACCACCGACAAGATTAAGAGGTTACATGAGATCGGAACCGAATTGCGCCGAATGGCAATGGTGATGACCGGAGCCTTCCTGATATTTGGTATTGTTATTTCTTTATTTATTAATAGAAGTATCACCCAGCCCCTCTCTCTTCTGGAAAAAAAGACCAGGGAAATTGGGAAAGGAAATTTCAAAGAGGATCTCAACCTTTCCTCTCCACCAGAATTAGCCGAGTTGGCAGGTGCTTTTAATCTCATGTGTAATAAGCTGAAGGAATTAGATAAGATGAAGTCCGATTTTTTCTCTTCTATAGCACACGAGCTACGTACCCCCCTCTCTACTATAAAAATGGGAACAAGCCTCCTAAAGGAAGGCATAGAAGGACCGATTACAGAAGGACAAAGAGGTCTCCTGGCTGTGCTTGAAAAGGAGATTAATCGATTGATAGGAATGCTCAATTCCTTATTAGACCTTTCCAAAATGGAAGCTGGAATGATGTCATTTAATCTTGAACCCCAAAATATTCGTCCATTGATTGATCAAACGATTGAGGAGATAGGTCCTCTCGCTGAAGCCAAAAAAATCAATCTTGAAGTCATAGTCACAGAGGTATTGCCAATCATAAAGATCGACAGTGAGAGGATTCTTCAAGCGCTACGGAATATTATCGGAAACGCCATGAAGTTCACTCCTGAGAAGGGTCGAGTAAAGATTTCCGTTCGTTCTGTCGACCATGGAGTGGAAGTTTCGGTTGCAGACACAGGTCCCGGTATACCAGCAGAAAGTCTCATCACCATTTTCGAAAAGTTTCAACAGGCAACTACCGGAGGATCATCTCCAATCAAGGGGACGGGCTTGGGTTTAGCCATTGCCAAGGAAATCATAACCCACCATGGTGGTAAGATATGGGCAGAGAGCGAACCAGGGCATGGAAGTACGTTTATTTTTGTATTACCGGCCTGATTTTTCTTTCATTTTTTAGCTGTGCAGCGATTAAGGAGGTTAGTTTGCGCAAGGAAGCCCAGAAATATCTCTTGCGCGGTCAGAAACTTCTCGTTCAAAGGAATTATGACGGTGCCCTGGACGAGTACCAGAAGGTTCTTTCTCTTTCTCCCCAAAAACCTCTGGAAGACGAGGCCTTTTTTAACATAGGCCTGGTTTATGTTCATTTTGGAAATCCCAAAAGAGATTATGAAAAATCTCTTAATCTTTTTCTGAAAATTTTAAATGATTACCCTGAAAGTCATCTGGCGGAACAGGCCAAAATTTGGGTGGGGGTGCTCTTGGAGAACCAGGAAACAATCAAAAAGACTGAAAAATTAAAAGAGGCACTTAAGGAAATGGAGAAGACAAAACAGATGCTTAAAGAGCCCGGGAGAGCGAAGCAGCCGGAAGCAAGATCTGAAGAACCTGGAGAGGGCCGAGAACATATCATTCGAAGCCAGAAGCTTCTTGCTCAGGGAAATTATGAGGGGGCGCTGGGCGAAAACCAAAAGATTTTGTCTCTGTCTGATCCCCGATCTCCAAAAGACGAGGCCCTTTTAAATTTGGGGCTTATTTATGCCCATTTCGGAAATCCCCAGAGAGACCTTGGAAAATCGCTCGAATTTTTCAAAAGGCTGATAAAGAACTACCCGAAAAGTTTTTTCTCCGAACAGGCGAAAATTTGGGTAGGGATTCTTGAAGAAAATGAGGAATTAAACTATCTCATTCGGAAGCTAAAACAGGTAGATATTGACATCGAAGAAATGAAGAGGAAAAAAACACAATAAATAGGGCATAAAAATTATGAACCCTCTGCCAAGTTTCAAGGTCTAACACCTTACATTCATCCTATGATAAAACCATTTTAACAACTCCCTTTTGCTCACAAGCATAAACCCAGAAAGTCTGTGCATTGAACGACTGAACTTTTTATTGCGGTTTAGGGTAAATATCCAATCCCCTCCACATGCCTCTTTTCTGGATAATACTTTTCATAGAATCTCTTATATTCCTCTATTGAATTATAAGGCCCATGAAAACCAGTGACCTCCCTATAAGGGGTCCCGTAATCCATGATGAAGAGCTTACCATCTTTTTTGAACGAACAGACATAGTGGTTAAATACATTGGGCCGGACTATGATAACCACAATTTGTGCTTTATAGGATGGATTGATTTGATTGAGTGTCTTTTTTGAAAACTCGGCAGCATCAATGTAGATACCCGATTTGAGTTGAAGAGTCTCCTCGGGAGACCTTGGGATAGGTAATGTCCCCTCAAATTTTTTATATCTTTCCATATCAAAGGAAAAATGCTTTTCCATCCATCTCACCAAATCTTCATAAGATTTCCATTGGGAGACCGTTTCATCATAAGTTTTTACTGAGTGGGTTTCTGCTGGGTATTTTTTTACTGGAGACGTTCCCGCTGGATAGGTTTTTACTCGGACAGGGGCACAAGCGAATAGTGCGAGCATACAAATGGGTAATGCTGAAACTACCAGAGTAAGCCTGAAATACTCTTTATGCTTTTTCACTTGATTTTCAATATCCTTTTTGTCAGGGGTTCATCTCCACATTTACCATCCTCACCATTTCCCCCCAAATGACATTTTGGATTACTAATCAGTCCATAATTGTATGGACATTGAAGACTAAATCCCTCCTTCCCTCCCTTTACAAAAGGGAGGAATTCCCCCTCTTTGGAAAAGAGGGGTTAGGGGAGATTTTCACAACAATATGTCTTTTCAATTATGGACTCCTTAGCAATCTATCCGATTTCTTCTTTGCACCCATTACAAACATATAGATGCTCTTCCAAATCATCTGATGTGATAGCAATGAGAAGTTCTCCAAAGGAAACGACTTGTTTAAGGTCAAGGCCGATTGCCATTGTAAACCTCGATAGAACTAAGGGAAAAGTTAAACTTTATCGCAGCCAAAATATTTAAATAGGCCAGCGATATAGTTTCCCCACGTTGGAACCAATTTATCAATTTCATATGAAAGTAGAGTTATTCCCCCACTGTGAATTTTATTGTGTACTTCTTCCAACTTCTGAAATTTCAAAGGCCATGTTATTTTCCCTGATTGGTTAACCACATAAAAACTTTTTCGCTTTTCGTCAATTTCGACTATTCGCAATAGGTTAAGGCCATCCCCTGCCCAAAATTCAATTTTACTCTCTTTCATTTCCTTTAATTTTTCCCAGCTAAATGAACACTTCGATAAAATCTCTATTATTTCTACCATAATTCCTTCTTATCCTCCTTGGTCTCGCGATAAACTTTCCACCGGCCTCCGCCAACATAGACCTCCGAATGTTGAACGTGATCTTGCCAGTTTCTTAGGGTGCCAATAAGGGTTGGGAGTAGTGGCTGCTTCCCCAAAAACTCTAACCGCCGAAAATGACTATTCTGTATTGAAAACGACTTAAAATGTCTGAAACTGACTATGATTTTCAGTATTGTCGTTGGATGGAATTTGAGCAAGGGCACGGACCACGTCGGGTTCACCGTCAGAAAGCCTGGATCTGTCTCGTCTTTCGCATTTTCCGTCTGACCAACCCATACATGAGGAGAGGTAGATTAAGAAATGCTTTCGTCAAGTCGCGGCTACCGACAAGGCCAATTCGCCGGGCTTTTCTGATGATATGGATAACCTGCGGTAGATCGTAGAACTCTGACCGGATCCGGTTCCTGATTTGCTTCAGCTCCTTGCGCCCGTAATGGTCCGAATACACGGAACCGCCGATACGTTTGTAGTAGTAGCCCGGCGTTTCTTCAACCAATTCCTTTAGGGGCGAGAATTTCTCAATGCGGAGTTTCTGGAAACTGATGGAATCCAGTTTGATCTCCTTAGCGAACTTCGGGATGTAGAGCATCTCTTCTTCCGTCTCGCCGATGTTGCCGTAAATGAAGTACCCATGCAGATAGAAGTCGTACTGCGTCAGGACCGCAAACGCATCCCGGACCTGCTGTTGGGTGATGCCCTTCTGAAGCTGCATCAAGATCCGGTCGTGGGGCGACTCGACCCCGATCAGAAAGATCTTGAAACCCGCTTTCTCTGCCTTGTCAAGGACCCTGGGATGCCTCGCGACGTCAATCCGGGTCTGGGTAATAAAGACCTTCTTGATCTTATTCTCGATGATCAGATCGCAAAGCTGTTCGCTCCTCTTCGGGTTCGTGAAGAAGTTGTCATCGCTGAAGAGCACAACATCGGCTGTAACCGTCTTCAATTCTTCGATGACCGATTCGACCGGTCGTTCCGTGTAGCTCCTCTTCTGCCCGAGCGGATTGAGACTGAATGTACAAAACTTGCATTTGAACGGACATCCCCTCGTTGTCAGTATCGTGTCGAACGTGTGGCTGCTGAGTCGAACACCGTGTTTAACCATGCAATAATCGTGCTTTCTCAAGGACCGGTCAGGAAACGGAATACGCGTGATGTCAGGCAGAGGATGGATTTCGTTGTGGACGACTCCTCCGTTCTCCCGATAGGAAAGTCCACGGATATCCTTGTACGGAACTCCCATGACGATCTGTTTGATGATATCTTCGCCCTCACCTCGTACAATCATATCGATATTCGGACACCGGTCAAACAGATACTCGACTTCCTCCGTTGCTTTGTAGCCTCCGACGACTGTGCAAACCTCAGGAGGCAACTGGGAGACGAAATCACAGATGTTCTCGAACTGAGAATCCCATCGGATGCTTACGCATAGAAGATCGATCTCGTTCCTGATGAACTTGCTGAGCGCCTTCGGGTTCTGGTAGGCCTTTTCATACCGAAGGTCGAGAAGCGTCACCTTATCAAACAGGTCTTTCATGCTCGCAGCGATGTACTCAAGGCCGGTCGGAGGGAAAACCCCCATGATTGCGGCAGAATCCCCGAAATACGGGTTCAGGGCGAGGGCATGCTTGTACTTCGTCACGTAGGGATTATAGCGGGAAAGAACAGCAGATGCAAGCGAATAGAAACAAGCGCCAGAGCATTTACTGTTTGACATGAGGGGGCAAAATGGGGAAAGAAATAGAGACGGGTTAGGTAAATCAACCTTCATCCCAACGCCATGGATCCAGCTTCATGACTGAAAGGAACTGGGATGATGTCCACTTAAAGGTAAACCTCAATTCAGAAAGTTCAATGAGATTTCCTGCTACTCGAAACTCTAATTATCCAAAATGGCGCTCCTGTATTTATAACGACTAAAAATGTCCTAAACTGACGATGGATTTTGAAGCCAAAGGGTTAAATCTTTTTGAAAATTAATCAGTTAGGATAAAACCAAGAAGCCCCTTTAAAATCAGCGGATTGGCGGTTCAAATCCGTCCGTGGGCTCCAAGAATAATAAAGGGGCAACCTAATTGGGTTAGCCTCTTTTTCATTTCCTTTCTCTATCTATTCTAATTCAAATCGATTTTAAACTTGACTTTCGAAATTCTCAGGTTAAAAAATAAGTATCCTGTCAATAATTAAGTCTGCCCCTTAATCCCGTGAAATAAAATGGACAGAACAATATATGAAGTAAAATTCTAACTTTATGATTGCCAATCTTTTCAATTCCCTCCTCCCCATTTCTCTCACTGGGGGTATTCATCAAGATTCAATTTTTTCTTGGTCCCGATCAGTCCGGATTATCTCCCTTTCAATTTTGTAATCGTCTTGGCTAAGGCCTCGCCGTTTCTATCCATGGCGTACTCCACCGTATCATTAGCACCCGTAGAAGAAGTTCTCAGATCAGTTTCATAGATGACCTTGCCGCTTTCCTTGTCGATGAACTTGTAGTGGGCAGCGAAATAAGCCGTACCGGTATGTTCCCCAAATGGAATAAAGGACCGCCCTATACGCCTCCCTACGGTGGGAGGTGTCCACTCCTTGACTTCTCCTTTTATGATGAGGACTTTTTTCCCAGAAGGGGCTTCTTTACTTGCCTTTCCCCCTTCTTTAACGATAGTATCAAAGAGTCTATATTTCTCATTATACCTCTTGATCTGGTAAACGGTCTTCTCAGCCATCTGCAACCCTGCTGACTCAGGGGCTGGCGAACCAGAGGGAACTTCAAGGTCCTGAACGACCACTGCATCATAATCTTTGAGATTGACCTCTGCTGCCATCACTAGGCTATTGGTTCCTAAAGCCACACCCAACACCAATAAGATCGCAAAGAAATTTTTCATCTTCATAAATCTTCCTCCTTTGAATGAATTATTTTTTATTCTAATCCTCCTTTTTTAGCTCCGTCAATATAATTCTTGATTCTATTTTATAATATTTCATGGATTGATTTTCAACCCACTGATTTTTTTAAGAAATAATCTGGATAGAAACCTTCTTGTTTTTTTCTCATAGATGGAGTAACTTTAATAATGAGTGATGAGTTATGAGTTGAGAATTAAGAATTCAGAAAGAGAAATTTAAGGAAAATCAAGAACATCGCGAGAGGATCAGTTATGGAGAAAGATCTGGTAGCGGTATTAGGGGGAGGGAATGGTGGGCATGCTGTGGCAGCGAATCTCTCTCTTGCAGGATTTAAAGTCAACTTCTTCGAACTTCCCCAGTTTGCTGACTCATTTGAAAAGGTCCTGCGAACAAAAGAGATTCAGATCGAGGGGGTATCGATTGATGGAATGGCTAAATTGAATCTTGCCACGACCGATATTCAACAGGCCATTAAAGACGCTGAGGTCATCTTTGTGATCACCCCGGCGTTTGGGCATAAAGCCATGGCGGATGTCTGTGCTCCTTTCGTTCAGGATGGACAGATGATTGTGCTGATGCCTGGCTCTGGAGGAAGCCTTGAATTTATAAATATCTTCAAGCAGAAAAAAGTGAAGCGAGAGATTACTTTTGCCGAAAGCTGTACCCTCCCCTATGGCGCCCGGCTCAAAGGTTCTGGCCATGTCTCGGTGCTTATCAATGCCGTCATCCTCCCCACGGGCGTCTTCCCATCGAACAGGACAGCCGGGGTGATTTCAAAATTGAAGCAATTTTATCCGATGATCATTCCTGCCAAGGATGTTTTGGAGGCAGCCATCAACAACCCGAACCCTGTCGTCCATCCGGTCGCTACATTACTTAGTGCCACACGGATTGAACATTCAAAGGGTGAATTCTACCTCTATGCCGAGGGAATGACCCCTTCGGTGGCGAGAGCTTATGAATCTCTCAATCAGGAAAGGCTCTCTATTTGCGAAGCCCTGGGGTATAAACTTTACCATTGGGACAATCTGGAATTTAAGGATTACAACCTGGGTGAGACCGAAGAGGAATGCCGTTACCGGATCCTTAATACCAGCATGGATGCCGCTTTTGGAAAAGATGGAATTTATGCAGGGATCAAGATGAAAGGCCCCGAACATTTAAAGGACCGTTTTGTGACCGAAGATGTTCCTTATGGAATGGTCCTCCTCTCCACATTGGGAAACCTCCTGGGAGTTCCCACTCCTACTCACGACGCCGTGATCCAGATGGCCTCTGTCATCAACCGCACCGATTACTGGAAAACCGGTAGAGGAATGAAACAATTAGGCCTCTCCAAATTGGACAAAAAAGGGCTGAAAAATTTTCTTCTTGAGGGATGAGATGCAGGTTATCAGGAAATCAGGAGAGCAGGAAAAATAAGAATTCCCATACCTGATACCCTCATCCCCTAATACCCACTATCTGATGGTCTGATACCCTGGTAGCCTTTCTATGCTTCCCTTGAGCCTTCTTTTTAAAAGGTTTCTCAAACTGGGAGCCACAGCTTATGGCGGTCCTGCCATGAGCGGGCAAATCAAACAAGTGGTGGTAGGAGATTACGGCTGGATAAGGGAACAAGAGTTTTTGCATGGAATAGCCCTCTGTCAACTGATTCCAGGCGCCACCAATGTCCAACTGGTGACTTACGTCGGGTATCGGCTAAGAGGAATTTGGGGAGCCCTTTTTTCTGCCGTGGCCTTTACCCTCCCTGCCTTTATCGCCATAGTTATCCTTTCAGCCATCTATTTCAAAATGCAGACCCTCTGGTTCATCGAAGCCCTTTTTAAAGGACTGGGAGCGATCGTGGTAGCCATTGTACTCAATGCCTGCATCACTCTCGGTCGATCCATCCTCAGTGATTGGAAAGTGGCGCTCATCTCATTTTTATCATTCTTTGGCTTTTTCTTCCGGTGGAATGTCATCCTGATTTTTATTCTGGCTGCATTGGCCGCTCTACTCCTCAATCCAAAAGGGAGCAAGCTCAAACCCCCTTCCCATGAAGAGTTAAATCCAACAATGAAAAAAGGGAAAGACTATCTCATTCTCGGACCGGTAATCATTTTGGTTTACCTTGGACTTGTTCTTTGTTATGTGATCAACCCCCAACTCACCTATCTTTCTCTCACTCTATCAAAGATTGGAGCGCTTGCCTTTGGAGGCGGATTCACCATGATTCCTCTGATTCAGTATGAAGTGGTGGATCATTTTCATTGGCTCACCACAAAAGAATTTTTAGATGGCATTGCCCTGGGCCAGATCACCCCCGGTCCCATTATGATCACAGCCACTTTTATCGGGTATAAACTTTCTGGCCTTATAGGGGCATTGATGGCTACGATTGGAATCTTTTCTTCCTCTTTTTTCATTCTCGTCCTTCTCATTCCTCATTACGATCGACTGAGACGAATAGAAATCGTAAAGACCATGGAACAAGGGATTCTCGGATCATTTATCGGGATGCTTGGTCTGGTACTCTATAATTTTGGAAGAGCAGCCTTTGTGGATATTCCGAGTATCATTTTGGCGGGGGCGGCTTTCCTCGCCCTCCTTAAAAAGATTGGCCTTCCTTATATTCTTCTTTCTGGTGGGATACTTTCCATCCTCATCTTCGGATTTCTTAAATAGTCTCTCTCTGATTCGCTTCCATCTTCATCAATCCCTTTAGGAATGCGGGTTTGCCCCGTTAGAGATTTTCTCTAACGGGGTGAATGAGCCTCCCGGTTGGAAAGTCGAAGACTTTCTAACGGGGTTTACTTTCCTCTCTATTTCACAACCATGACGGTGCACGGAACCAATCTGGCAATATTCTGGGAGGTGCTTCCCCAGACCCGATCATAGATCTTTGAATGGCCCATGAAACCAACTACCGCCAGATCGAAATGGTGATCCCTGTCGTGATCCACAATTGTCTCCACTTCATGACCTGCCAACACATTTGTATGAAGAACGACACGTTCTCTTGCTGATATTTCTTTAGCCTCTCCATTTATCTTCGCAAAGTAACCATTCTTCTCTGCCTTGGCCTCCAGAACCTCGCCTACGGTTGCCGCATAATGAGGAAGGTCTTCTTCCACAGAGATTGAATGAAGCTCGGCACCATAACGTTTGGCCATCTCGATGGCTACTCTCAGGGCTTTCTTTGCACCTTCTGAGCCGTCATTTCCTACCAGAATTTTTTTAAACATCTTCTCCTCCTGTTTCATTGGAAAATTTCAAATGTGTTTGGTTAATCTTTATTCTATGCTCTATGCGCTTTGCGCTATGCTATTTTATAAGGAATAGGTGGAAACATCTCGAAATTGCTATAAAATTAAATTTTTGGTATAAATAGGTCGACTTTCGGGGGTGATTGAAACACACGCAAGAGAATTCAAGATCGGGGTCTCGTTCGCAAAAGGGTAAAAATAATGTTATGTCAATGTTAAACCTAAATACAACTTGACTTTAATCTAAGTTTAACTTATTGTGAATATAATAGGGAATCTGGTGGGCAATGGAAGAGATTTTCAAGAGAACTGTCATGGATGAGATCAATAAGTTCGTCGACAGCGATGACGTTATTGTTCTCCACGGGGCGCGCCAGGTAGGGAAGACCTGCATTCTCCGTTACCTTCAAGATCGGCTGAAAGAAAAGGGCAAGACAACCTATTTTATTGACCTCGAAGATTCCCGTTATGTAAGAATTCTTGATGCAGGGGTTGACGCCTTTTTAAAACACCTTGATGAAGAAGGGATCACTTCCTCCGGCGGAGAGGGGAAATGTTTTGTTCTGGTCGATGAAATCCAGTACCTTGCCGATCCATCCTCTTTCTTGAAGTTGGTGGCAGACCACCATAAGCATATAAAGCTTATCATTTCAGGCTCATCAAGTTTTGCCATAAAAACGAAGTTCAAAGACACTCTTGTCGGTAGAACAGTAAATTTTGAGATTTTTACCCTCTCGTTCAGGGAATTCCTTCTCTTCAACCAGGTTCATTTTGAGGATGGCAAAGTATACACAAGAAAAAAAACGGATGAACTCAGGGCTAAGTTCAAAGAGTACATCCTTTATGGGGGCTATCCCAAGATTGTCCTGACGCCTGAGGTGGATAAAAAGGAGAAATACTTACAGCAAATTATCGATACTTATGTGAAAAAGGATATCAGGGACCTCGCCAGCGTAAAAGACATCGACAAGTTTAATAAGTTACTTGAAGCCCTTGCCGGCCAGAGTGGCCAGTTGCTCAACATGACTGAGTTGTCTAACACCACCCGAATTGCGATTCAGACAATAGAGAGATATCTCTTTATTTTGGAAAATACCTATATCATAAAGTTAGTAAGACCTTTCAGCAGGAACATCCGATCAGAACTCTTCAAGCTCCCCAAAATATACTTCTATGATTCAGGACTCATGCAGATGCTCTGGTTGAAAGGTTTACAGAGAGAAGTCATCGGCCAGGCCTTTGAGACCGGTGTTTTCGCGGAATTGGTAAAGAAATATGGCAGAGAAACTGTCTTTTATTGGCGGACGAAAGACAAGAAGGAAATCGATTTTATCCTGAGAATGAAAAATGCTCTTATCCCCATTGAGGTGAAGCTCAATTACGAGCAGTTTAATCCGACAGCCATCAGATACTTCAATGAACACTACGGTATAGACAATTACAGGGTTGTGGGCCTAAACGGCATACAAAAGGACCGACGCTGCGTCTATCCTTGGGATGCATAACTGTGAAATGATAGGCGATCTTCTGTGGCCCTTCCTCCTCGCTCCAAAGTAAACGTTGGATTCCGAATCAAAAATGGATCTTCCCCCTTCCTCATTAACTCGTTTCTAATACCTCATGGCCGGGGGGCCGCGCTTGAACCATGAAAATGGCTCTTGGTTTCTGTAGTTACGCTATGCTCTATGCGCTTTGCGCTATGCTATTTTATAGGTAATGGAGTGGAAACATCTGGAAATTGCTATAATGTTTGGTTTTTGGTATGGTGAGGTCAACCTCCGGGGGTTCTTTGCAGTATGTCGATGGGACTGCGGTCCTTTAAGTTAAGAACAAGCAGAACTTTTGGCGCTTACTAAACTGACGGCAAACTGGCGCAGCGGCGTCAAGGACACAGCATTGACGCAAACGGAAAAGGATAAACGGAAGTCGGGCAGATGAGACGTCGTAGGAAACAATTTCAGAGAACAAATCATCTCAATTCGGGATTTCTCCACCGTTGGTGCGAGAAATGAGTTCTATATCCGTGTGACCCTGATACTTGGTTGAATTGCATGGTTTCTTTTCTTTATGTATTATTAGATTGGAACGTATCTTGAAAAGGCTATATCAAGGTGGAAAGACAATGAGAGAACAAAATCAGATTGAGATTTCCAAAGAAAAAATCGAAGCGTTTTGCAGAAAACATCATATCCGGAAACTTTCTCTTTTTGGCTCTGTCCTCCGGAAAGACTTTGGCACTGAGAGCGACGTGGATGTCCTTGTTGAATTCGAAGCGGGTCAGGTGGTGGGCCTGTTGCGTTTGGCAGGGATGGAGATTGAGCTTTCGGGGATTCTTAAAAGGAAGGTTGATTTGAGGACGCCGGCAGAACTGAGTCGCTATTTCAGACAGCAGGTGCTCGATTCTGCGGAGGTTCAATATGGGCAGGGATGATCTGATACGGATACGACACATGCTGGATGCTGCAAAGGAAGCTCTGTCCTTTGCCAAAAATAAAAGTCGAGGTGATCTTGATTCAGATCGAATGCTTGTTCTCTCAATAGTAAAATCCATCGAAATCATGGGAGAGGCAGCGTCAAAGGTTACCCAGGAAACGAGAGAAACGTATATGGAGCTGCCATGGGCGAATATCATTGCGATGCGAAACCGTCTTATCCATGTCTATTTTGATATCGATCTTGACAGGGTCTGGGATACGGTTACGGATGACCTTCCTCCTCTGATCGCTTCCTTGGAAAAGATAATTCTTCAAGATGATAAAGGTCCTTGATATAGGCGGCTTGGATGTGAAAACAGCGGGCCTTCTCTTCAATCCAGCAAACGAGATTCACTCGAATATATTCCACCTCTGCCCTCTTCTCAGTGATCAACTTCTTCTGATCTCAACCTGTGGTCCTTGCCCCAATCCGCTTCCCCTATGATGGCGATCTTTTCCTTCAAAAAAGGATGCTCGATGACCTGTCTTTTTTTTCTGCTTTTTTCTTTCTGGTGCTTTCCGTCTACCGCCCACCGCCTACTGCCTACTGCTTTCTGACTTTCGCATGGGGTGGAAGCATCTGGAAATTGCTATAAGATTAAATTTTTGGTATAAATAGGTCAACTTCCGGGGGTGATTGAAACACACGCAAAAGAATTCAAGATCGGGGTCGAAAACGAACTTCGTAAAGACCAGCATTTCAGGGGCCAGTGATCGAGAATTTGAAGGCAAACTTGATGAAGAAAGGTACAAAAAAATACTTTATTCCGATTGCCTGACTGACCCTACTGTCATTCCGTAAGCAGGGAAGAATTTTCGGGCATGGCTGTGAAGGAGTGGGGGTATTCGGGTGCGGAGGTGGCATGATATATTGAAGTAACTTGTTCCTTTGTTACCGGGATTGTGGCCGAGCGGCAGCTGACGCAAGAGCTTGGATCAAAGTATGAAAACCGATAGGCACGCTCCGCACGTACGTCCCTCGGTTACTTTTTGAGCGTAGCGATCACTTAGAGATGGCGCAGGATAGGTTGGAAGAATGTCTGCAAGCTGTGGCTGGAGGAGAGAACGCCAGAACAATTGAAAGGCGAGGGGGGATGGAATTTGTGGAAGGAAAAATAAGTGAAAGAATTCAACTACGTCCCAACGATCTGTAAACTTTAAATATTTATGACATCTGAAGATTTGTCCCCAGAAGCCTCTACAATCTAAAAAAGATTTATCGGAGCTTTAATTTTATGAGTAACCGGGATGCTAGGGACCAGTTACTGGGGCAGTTAAAGCATGAATTTCCATTAGTCGAACAGGTCATGTTGCATAAAAAACAAACTGGGGGCCCAGAGCGGCTGTTGCCCTTTTTAGCTCTCATCCAGAGAGCAATTCCAAAAGGTACCGAACCACCACGTTGTTTTGTGCTGCCTCGCAAACAAAATATACCAATCCTTATCGCGATTCTATTTGGCTTGCAAAGATTCCAAACTGAGTTTGAAAAACTTGTCACCGAATACGCAAAGAGATCATTTTCTGTGGGACAACGGGTTCTTGTTCTACCAACACGATACGTGTATACCTTCGAGGGTATCTGGGCTGGATATGGTGGAACCATATTTCGACTTGGTGAATTAGGCACGCGAGATGCTCGTAGTTTCCCAATAAATGAGGTCCTTAGACTTGAACCAACAGACAGGGTTAGGCCTAAAGGGAAACTGAACACCAAGTTGGGAAATGCACCTCTTTCACCAATCGATAAACTTCTACAGGTGAGTACCCTAGGAAACAAAAGCCTGTTCCATAATGAGGTTCTCTATCTGGACTATATAAATACTTTTGAAGAATTTATTAAAAAAATTTATTTCCAAGGAACTCCTACTATTTCCGGTATGCCACCTATCGCGAATTTACTCCCTTTCGGATCCATTTCTGAAGGGGGTGAAATCAAACGATGGGATGATACAGCATCCCATCATGAGCCACTTATAGCAGTAATTCCCTCTCCAAGCAGCATGGCAAATGCCTGCAATAATTTACCATCTAAGTCACGGTTAGTAATTGTTAATGGGGTTCATCTCATTTCTAGGAATCTTCAGGCATATGATGAAATCTGCCGCTCCCAGAATGTAATCATTATAGCGGAGCACCAAGAGCAGGAGCATTTTAAAACATTTAGTGACCGCGGTTGTAAGTTTTGGGTGTTTGAAAATGAAGATATTATGATCGGTCTTGATGCCAAAGGTTCAAGGGAGGATTTTAAGGCTAATATTTTTAAACCTATTCTTCAAGGCTCGGTCAATAGAACTGAAATTAGTATTGAATGCTACAAATGCGAAAACCCTTTATTGGAAAAGGTGGCTTCGTCACTGGAAGGTATCCAGTCACAAATTGTCGATGACACAAACGAAAATTTCGTTAAACTAATTGTAAAATGTTTTGGACTCTTAATGTATGCTGCGGATTTAGTGGATCATCTTGGAGAATCAAGTAATAAGGATCTCCAACATAAAATTGATATTTATCTTTGGGAATTGGGACGGCTCGAAGTGTTTATTAAGCCGGAGTTCCTCTCGACCTTGAAGGATGCACTGAGGCTGCTTCAAAATTATTTTTCTGAACCTGAAGCGGGACAAAATAAGGCACTTAAAATCAGAAATGTTTTAATCGAATTATCTCAAAGAGATAGCAGATCCATCGGGCTTTTGGCAAGGAGTCTGAATACTCTGAAATTTGTAAAGAAGCTGGGTATCGAATTGGGGTTGAAAATCAGAACTTTCACCCCTCGAACGATTCCCGAGGATGATTTTTTCGGTGCTGTAGTATGCACCGTATGGCCGGGCAGTATTGCATTTCGCAGGCTTTCAAGGCTTTATCTGACTTCACGCATTATACTGGTTGGATTCAGCTTTGAGGCATACTGGCTTAAACAATGTGAGCAACACCTGAAAAAACGCCAATATTTTTCAACGATTGAAGCAAAGGAGAAGGCGAGATGGGTCGGTTGGACGCAAGAAGACAAGTTGCCTTGGTCGGATAAAGTTAAACCGGAATCTCAAATATTGCTTCCTAGAGAAGAGGAAAAGCTCCATATCTGGAAGCTGGAGGAAAGATTAAGGAAGGACAAGAAGCGTATCTTCGAGGCCGAGACGATTGAGGAAAAAGTATTTGCCAAGTATGTTGGTTTCATAGGCAGTGCCTATGCTTATTTAACAGAAACGAAGCGGTGGCCGGTAATTACAGATTTAGTCAGAGTACGCGGGAGTGCTATACGCGGAGTTCCACTGCGGACGGTTAATGAGATGATAGTAGACGACTTTGTTGTTTTTCGCGATGGCGGGAAACGGGAGGTGCTTGAAGTTCTGGCGGATATAATAATTGGTGAGGAGGCATCCGTGCTTCGAGAGAGAGCAAATTATTGGCAAAAAGCTCTGGTACGGAGTCGTCTCGGTGTTAGGGAGATTAAGCACGGGTTAGAATCCCGGGGCATTTTAAAACACCATGCAACTATTCGGGGGTGGCTGGAAAGTGAAGCAATCATAGGGCCTGAAAGTATCGATGACCTGAGAGCTATTAGCAATCTCATTTCCGACCAAGAGTTAAACACAAAATTAGACGAGATATGGAAAGCAATTGAAAATATTCGGAGTGCCCATTTAAGTGCCGGGATGAGATTAACGAATATACTGATAGAACAGCTTCCCAAAAATATGGGATCTATGGGTGAAGAAGGCGCAAAGATAGATATTGAAGGGGCAGTAACAGCGTCAGTGGTTCAAGTAGAAGAAATTGAGGAGAAATTTGAATCCTGTCCGCGAAAGATAGTCAATCGGTTGCTATGGTCCGACTTGGATCATGAGGATCTGCCTTTGTTTGATTGGGCCAGAAACGTTCATCAGGAAATGGAACTTGATGGAACAAAACAATTCAGTAAGGTGTGATTAGCATGGCAAGAATGATTCCAACTTATTTTGATGAAGTGACTACCAGCAAAGCAGAAAAGCGAGTATTTCAGATTCTAAAAAATGATCCATCAACTGCAGATTGGATCGTACTCCACTCACTGTGCCTAGCCAAGCGGGGTCGTAAGCCATACGGGGAGATTGATTTTGTGCTGCTGGTTCCGGCCGGCGGTGTGTTTTGTCTCGAGGTCAAGGGCGGAGGTGTGAGGTGCCATGAGGGAATCTGGACAACGACGAATGCAGCTGGTGTAACTCGAACACTTAAGCGTAGTCCTTTTGTGCAGGCACGTGAAGGCATGTTCGAGATCATGACCTCGGTCAAAAGAAAATTTGGAGAAAAACATCCTTTGACAAAAATTCCGTTTGGCTACGCTGCCATTTTCCCTGATGTGATTTTGCGTCTTGAGATGCAGGAGGTTGAACCGTGGGAAATTATCGACCAAGACGATATTCGATATTCTCTATCCCATGCCCTGATTCGGGTTATCCACGAACAGCGCAGGAAGCTTGGAATGTATCCAGATTCAACGGAACCGACTGCAGCGTCTATTCGGGAACTTCAACAATTCCTCCGGCCTGATTTTGAGATTGTTGTTTCCCGCTATACAGAATTGCAATACAGTGAGGAGAAACTCCTCAGGCTGACGAGTGAGCAATTTGAAAAATTAGACCTCGCCAAAGATAATGAGAGGTGTCTGTTCGAGGGCCCTGCCGGGACAGGTAAAACCGTACTTGCAAGAGAATTAGCCAGACGTTCGTTTCTGGCGGGTTCGAAAACCCTTCTTGTCTGTTACAACAGGCTCTTGGGCGAATGTCTGGAAGTCGATGCTCAGTTTCCAGAAACGGCAGGACTTCTGACAGCGGGGCGCTTTTTCCAGTGCCTCAGAAAGGTGATCATCCGGTCCCCGCACGGCCCAGAGCTTCAGGACTTGGAGAGAACGTGTGAGGGGGACAGGCTGTTCGGGGAAGTTTACCCATGGATTGGTAAGATGGCTCTGACCTCACTTGGTGAAAAGGTAGATGTATTGATTATGGATGAGGCGCAGGACCTGATACGGGTGGAGATTTTAGATGTGTTAGATATCTGGCTTAAAGACGGACTTAATCGGGGTAGGTGGGTTTTCTTCGGCGATTTTGAGCGTCAGGCCATCTTCGGAAGAGTTGTGCCAGATGAAATCAGAACCCTGCTGGACTGCGCATGCGGAAGCTATGTTAAGGGTAGACTCCGGTTAAATTGCCGCAACACCCGAAATATTGCCGAAGAGACGGCGTTACTGGCAGGTTTTCAAGCCCCACCTTATAGGATAGGGGAGATTGAAGGGCTGGCTGTTGACTACCACTATTATCGCAATGAGAACGAGCAGAGGGAATTATTGGTTACGGTCATCCGTCGCCTGTTTGAAGACGGTATCAAACCGCATGAAATAGTAGTTCTTTCACATCATGCTCTGGAGAATTCCGTTTTTCGTGGTCTGAACAGCGAAACGGATTTCAAACTTGGGGAGATAGGAGTATCAGAATTAAAATCTCCACGGATTCCGTTTGTACCTTTCACGACTATACATGCTTTCAAGGGAATGGAGAGCAGCGTGGTGGTTATCTGTGACGTTAACCGGATCGATTACCTTGAGGATCAATCGCTTTTGTATGTTGGCATGTCCAGAGCGCGCAGTCTTCTGATCGTGTTTCTTGATGAGAGGGTTCGAGGTTCGGTGAAAGCTGCTATTGAACGAAAACTGAGTGAGGGCTGGAGGACCACATTATGAGTGGAACTGATCAAGTAAGAAGTGAAATCGTAGATTTTTTACGCCGGGAATTGATTGGCCCCGATCCAGGGTTTCCTGCGGTGCAATTGAATCGAGAAGAGATCCTCCGCTCCCAAGACCCCCCACGTCTTCGATACAGTGCGGGTGTGCTGTTTCCCTGCCGGACAGAGGTCACATCTGTGGAAAATTCCGGAAAGGAAGAAGCTGAAGCAGCAGAATCCGGCCCGGCGGAGAGTGGTGAGTCTGACGATGGTCTGCAGGCAACAGGGGATGGCAGGGATCTCGATCCCCAAACAGATCTGGAAGTTAATAGGGCAAATGAATTTCTACCGAGTGCCATGGGATTAAGTGCGCTTGTGTTTCTACCTGAGAAATTTCGAATCAGAGTTTCAGCAGGCCGTTATGAAAAACATGAGCTAGATGGTGCAGGTCGAACCAACAAAGAAGGTAAGTACATACCATGCATGTCTTGGTGGAGGATTCCCGTAAACTGTGAGCAAATTGTTGAGACAACCCTCTTTCGTGTAAACAAACCCGTCACTATTGAGATTCCTCTACCTGCAGGGGGTGACAATTACAGGCTTGCATTTCATATTTTCAGCCGGACTTACGCTTATGCGAAAGATCCGAGCCGCGAACGGATTATCACCTTCACATTGATCAACAGGAATCTGGCAATGTCGCAACGAGCAAGAGATGAGGAATGCTTCTTCCAGTGTGGCTTTTCTGTGGAAACAGAAGATGGACGTCCGTGTTTCTTTGACTACCCAGAAAGGATTTCTGCCTCTGGAGACAAAGATGAAGAATCGCTCCGTCTGTTATACAGACATCGACGAACCTTTGCTATCGGCCATGGTTGTGCGGCGGACTGGATCGAAGACAAAGGTGTGGGACTGAAAATTTATACTGAGTCCATGCCCACATTTGAGGTTAAGCCCATCTTGCCACGAGAGATTGGCGGACTGGAATTGTCAATGCTTGTGTTCAGCAGGACCGATGAGATTAAGCCAATTCGTTTGTGTCTAATGCTCGCCGAACAATATGAGAAATGGATTGTAGCTCAAGAGTCTCAGATCCATGGTGGGGATATCTTCTCAGACCATCAAATGGCTGCAAGAAACCATCTTATAAAATGCCGTGAATGTTTAACCCGTATCAAGAAGGGGATAGAACTCTTGGACTCGGACAGCGATGTCCGCCTTGCCTTTGCATGGATGAACCGTGCAATGCTGATGCAGCAGGTTCACTATGAGCTGGCGTCAAATTCAGAGAGTAAGCGGGAATGGAAGATAATTGATGGCATTCTTCGATTGGAGAAGGAATATAAGGTTCCGGACTACGAACATCCACCTAATGGGAAAGGCTTCTGGCGTCCCTTCCAACTTGCTTTCATTCTCATGAATCTGTGCTCAATAGCGAGACGGGAAAGCGAGGAACGAAAACTAGTTGATCTAATCTGGTTTCCCACCGGCGGCGGAAAAACAGAGGCCTATCTTGGACTCACGGCCTTCACTGTTTTCTGGCGACGTCTTCAGGATCCGAGTAACGCTGGCACGACTGTGCTGATGCGATATACGTTGAGGCTCCTGACGACACAGCAATATCAGCGGGCAGCTTCTCTGATCTGTGCCTGTGAACAAATCAGAAGGGAGGATGTTTACAGGTTGGGCGAACAGCGAATTTCCATTGGTTTATGGGTCGGTGGCGATGTGTCACCGATTAGAAATGCTGATGCTGTCAGGGCGGTTCAGAATTTGATGAGAGGTGATCACGAAAATCCATTTGTGATACTTAATTGCCCTTGGTGTGGTGCCGAAATGGGGCCCGTTAAGCATGGAAATGCATACTATGTGAAGGGTTACCATCAGAGGCAAAACCCGGCAAGGGTCGAATTCTGTTGCGATGATCCGAATTGTAATTTTGGCAGGCCGGAAGGGCTTCCCCTTCATGTGGTAGACGAGGCAATTTATAATCATCGCCCTACGCTTGTTATAGGTACAGTGGACAAATTTGCGCTGCTTCCATGGAGGCCAGAAGCACGGAGCCTATTCGGCCTTGAAAGCAATGGTTTGATTTCACCCCCTGATCTCATCATTCAAGATGAGCTCCATTTGATTTCTGGCGCACTCGGTTCTATGGTTGGACACTATGAGGGCGTTCTTGAGGGTCTGTGCACGGATACGCGTAATGGACATAAAGTCCTGCCCAAGATTATTGCATCGACTGCTACAATATGCCGTGCTTCGGAGCAGGTTAAAGCTCTGTACGCGCGGGAGGTTGAACTGTTTCCACCGCAGGGGTTGAAAGCAGGCGACTCTTTTTTTGCCGAGGAGAGACAGGATGTTCCAGGCAGGGTCTATGCGGGTGTTTTTGGCTCTGCATTGTCATCTCTAATTACTGCACAGATACGGGTAGTTTCAGCCCTGCTGCAGAGCGTAAAGTGTGTGTCAGTGACAGACCCGAGAGTCTTAGACCCATATATGACCTTGATGGTTTATTTCAACAGTCTCCGGGAGCTAGGCCATGCTGCAACCCTTATAAAAGCAGATATTCGGGAATATATGAATGCCATGTGGGATCGTCTAAATATCCGCAAACCTGAACCGGGTTCCGCAGAACCAGACCGCCGACGGTTCATCAACCGTGACCGAGAATTAACTAGCCGTATTGCCAGCAGCCGGGTTTCAGAGGCACTTGAAGAATTGTTCGCAATTTATAAGGAAGGCGAAGATGCTCGGTTTATCGATATTTGTCTGGCAACTAACATGATTCAAGTTGGACTTGACGTGCCACGACTGGGATTAATGACGGTAGTTGGACAACCCAAAACTACATCGGAATATATTCAGGCCACAAGCCGGGTAGGGCGACAGCATCCGGGGCTGGTCGTTACAATTTACAACCCCGCCCGGCCGCGCGATCGCTCCCACTATGAGCATTTTCGATCTTACCACGAAAACATTTACCGCTGGGTAGAGCCCACCAGCGTTACACCTTTCGCAGTGCCGGTTAGGGAACGTGCGCTGCATGCCCAGATAATTACACTTGTAAGATATTGGGGAAATAGAACAGTCCGGGAAAGGCCCCAGCCTCCTCCACCCGATGACCTGTTCGGGAAAATACGTAATGTCCTGATGGATCGTGTGAGGGTAGTGGATCCGGGCGAAGCGGGATCAACAGATAGAAATATCACAGATATTATTTCTGACTGGAGACGAATCCAGCCGCCGCGTTACGGGGACTTCGGTTACCCGCATCCAGAAATTCCGCTAATGCATCCCAGCGGTTCTCAAGTTCTTCCAGAGTGGCAGAACCAGTCACTGCCCACCCCAACATCAATGCGTAATGTGGACGAGGAATGTAATGCTGAGTTAATAACTAATTTTGTCATTGAAAACTGATCTAAACAGGAGATAATAATTATGCCCCCCAAAAGGCCGATCCGCCGCACTCAATTGATATCGCCATTCGGGGTAGGTGCAATGGTGGATTTTCCGAGAGATGAATCACTGATGACTGCCGGGCTGGATGCATGGCTCGATGCAAGGGATGTTTGTCCGGTTGAATTCCTTGTCAGGGAAGAGCGACTTCAGGCTCGTCTCGGTGTTACCCATTTTCGGTTGCCGCCTGACTACCAGGAGGTTGCATCCAACGTGAAATACGTACGGCAGGGTATTCCATTTGTTCGTTTTCCGCGTTGGTATTACTGTCATCATTGCGGCGGCATGGAATTTCTGTCAATGTTTGGGGGAAAACAACGGTGCCAAGGCCGGCCTTATACCCAGCAGAGCTGTGGTAGCATGCCTCCGATACGCAGACCTTATCTTATACCGGTTCGTTTTGCTGCCGTTTGTGCACATGGACATATACAAGATTTTCCCTTCATGGAATGGGTTCATCAAAAACAGCCTCCCGGTCCCGACTGTCAATTGCGATTAAGAGCCGGAAGGTCCTCTGCTGGTCTCAGCGGTATAACGGTTGAATGCAACTGCGGCCAAAACCGCACCATGGCTGATGTGTTCGCCTTTGACCCTGGGAGGGGTGGTGCTTTGGAAAGAATCGGGTGCCGGTGTCTGGGTCTCAGACCATGGCTGGGAGAATACCAGATAAGGCATCTGGCTCAGACCCTAATACTGAACGTACGTTCTTCGGACGGTGCTGGTTATGAGCCGAAATTAATAACCCGAGCCTGTGGGCAGTTTTTGCGCGTGGTTCAACGTGGGGCCTCAAACGTTTATTTTCCTCACGTGGTTAGTTCGATTTATTTGCCTCTGTGGGGTGAGACATTTGAACGAAAAATAGTGAAGGTTCTCGAAGAACCTGAAACATGGCGAATTCTAACAAGTGGTTTGGTTAATGGTCGAATCGATCCCGTACGCTGCGAAGTGATTGCCCAACAACGAAAATTAGATGTAAGCGAGCTGCTTCAAGCGGCACAACTTAAGCTGGATGGTAAGCCGAGTGAAGCACTCGTTCACATTCAAACCGAGGAGCAATACCGGCAAGGGGAATACGAGGCACTATGCAAGGGTAGGGGAAGCGAACAGACGGAGTTGTTAATCAAATCCATAGATTTGTCGGAATATGAGGGGTTTTTACCCCGCTATTTTTCCAGAATATGTTTGGTCCATAAACTGAGAGAGACACGCGCACTTGCTGGTTTCACACGTCTTCTTCCACCTGATGGAAGACTCGATGACGTTAGACTCCAGCCGTTGAAAGCAGATAATCGGATCGACTGGCTACCAGCAATCATTGTTAGGGGTGAAGGATTGTTTTTTGAGTTTAAAAGCGATTCGATTGATAAATGGTTGCATTCATCCAAACAAATTTCATTAAGAATTCATAGACTTAGCCATGTCTATAATGAAAATCGCCAGAGGCGAGGGCAGAGCGAACGTCCTATCAGTCCAAAATTTGTCTTAATCCATACATTTGGACACATGCTCATTAATCAACTCAGTTTTGACTGCGGGTATGGAAGTGCCTCTCTGAGAGAGCGGATTTATTGCAATCTTATCGATGAGGATCATCCAATGCAGGGTATTCTTATCTACACGGCTTCCGGAGATTCAGAAGGTACAATGGGCGGATTAGTACGCCAAGGGCGGCCAAGCCGTTTTGAGGCTACATTGCGGCGTGGTTTCCGAGCTGCAAGCTGGTGTTCATCCGACCCCGTCTGCATCGAAAGTGCTGGGCAGGGCGCGGACAATGCAAATCTCGCTGCATGTCATGGATGTGTACTGGTTCCAGAAACTTCTTGTGAGGAAGGTAACCGCCTGCTTGATCGTGCAATATTAGTGGGCATGCCGAATAAACCAGAGATTGGTTTTTTCAAACCTTTAATTTAATATAGATCTTTCATATTTTATAAAACTTTAGTACTACAACGTTAAGTAAAAAATGAAAACCCAATATTTTCAGGCGCTTCAGCTTTTCAGCGAAATTCAATGATGTTTCGAGACCCAATTCCAAGCCTGTAATATGGGCTTTATGATCTTTCTTAAATGAATTTAACGTAGTAGTATTAGCTGGACTTTCGCACTTTTGAGGCTATGGTTTTTTTGATTTCAACAATTCGAAATTGAGCAGAGTCATTTCCTCAACAATATCCCAAAGCAATTTATAATTTTTCACATACTCCTCAGCTTCAATTCTCATCTGTTTCCTAAGATACATGATTTTCGTCTTTCTATCAATGTTTACTGAAAAGTAATATTGTGGGTGTTTCTCCCCCCGTGCACATTTGCATCGCGGATTGCCGCAGGTGCTCCCCAGCAGCACGACCGTTCCTCTCATCAGTGGGCCAAGGGTAGACAGTTTTATGTGTAATCTTCTGATCCTTCTTCGTATTTCGGATATTCTTTTCTTTTCCATGGCACCCTCCCTGTGGTATAATCGTATGCTAATTAGCATACCATTTATATTCACTCTTGTCAAACCCTCGTAGGGAGGAAAAACCAATGGAACATTTATCCGTTCTCTTTCAAGAACTCTTGGCAAACTTCTCATGCGCTTTTGGCTCGACACCAACACGGTGCTCTTTGCTTGCCATAACACTGGGCTGGATTCTCTGTTCCGGAAAACGAACGATGACCGGCATTATCCGCGCCGCAGGGACTCATGCCACCAAGTCCCATGACGCCTATCAGGGATTCTTCTCCAAGGCACACTGGGATATGGAGACACTCTGGCAGCTTCTGGTGGGTATCCTCTGCAATATCCTGCCAAAAGAAAAACCCATTCTCTTGGTCGGTGATGATTCGCTGATCAAACACTGTGGAAGAAAAATATGGGGAGCGGGACTGTATCGCGATGCGGTGAGATCTTCAAAAAAATATCCTGCCTATGCCTGGGGACTCAACTGGGTCGTGCTTACGATGGTCGTTGAACTGCCATTCCTCCATGGGCATCAGGTGGCACTGCCCATTATGGCCCGTCTGAATCCCAAGGCCCCAGCCTCAAAGAAAAAAGGACGGGGAAGTGCAAAGAAGCATACCACCGTCTCCCTGATGAGTGAAATGATCCACCGGATTGCAACCCGGATGCCCGAGAGACAGTTTGTCTTTTGTGGCGATGGCGCTTATGCTTCGGTTGCAAAACACCTTCCAGACAACGTTCAGTTGGTCTCACGAATACGCAAGGATGCCGCTTTGTTTGCCCGTCCGGCCCCCAAAAAGACCAACAAGCCAGGACGCCCCAGAAAAAAGGGCAAAAGACTGCCATCCCCCAAAGATACCGCGCCTGCGGATAAAAAGAAGGGGCTGGTGCTCAAACTCAATCTCTATGGAAAAATCGTGCGACGGCAGGTCTTTCAATCGCAGGCTCTCTGGTATGAAGTCTCCCCGGACCGCCCTGTCAATATTGTTATTGTCAGAGATCCTCAAAACGCATGTGCCGATGAGTTCTTCTTTACCACGGACCTCGCCCTTTCCGCTGCCGAAATCATCTACATCTATACCGGCAGATGGCCTATCGAGGTTGTCTTCCGTGAAGCAAAGCAATATCTGGGGATACAGGACTCTCAGGCAAGAAAGCAACAGGCCGTACTGAGAACTACTCCGTTCTGCCTCTGGTTAAACTCCCTGATCAAAGTGTGGTTTATTCTGGAAAATAAAGACAAGAAGATTGTTGTGCCAAAACATGATCCTTGGTATCCATCTAAAAACACTATTTCGTTTCAAGATATGCTCAATGCATTACAGCGCACATTCTGGAGCAATCTGTTTTCCGGCATGTCGACTTCAGATGATAACTTTGAAAAATTACACCGCTATGTTATAAATTCGTTGTCAAATGTGGCTTGAAAGTGCGAAAGTCCAGATTAGGATATGCTTATTAATATGAGATAATACAAATTGTTTAATTTTAAATTGCCTATTAGGTGAATTGTTACCAAATGAATGAGAAAATTCCAGTGATTGATCTTTTTGCGGGACCCGGGGGCCTTGGGGAAGGTTTTGCTTCATTTCAAAACTCAAAAAAAATCAGTCCATTTAAAATAAAGCTTTCAATTGAAAAAGATTATTATGCTCATCAGACCTTGCAATTAAGAAGCTTTTTCCGTCAGTTTGAAAAAGATAGAATTCCTTTTGAGTACTATGAATATCTCCGTGGTTGCCTGAGAAGAGATGAACTTTTCAAGAAGTATCCTAGGCAGGCTGAAAAAGCTCAATCTGAGACATGGCTTGCTGAGCTGGGCCGAAACCCTGAAGAGGAAATAGACAAAAGGGTTCATCCAGCAATTGACAAGTCAGAGGCATGGTTGCTAATAGGAGGTCCTCCCTGTCAGGCATACTCATTTGTTGGCCGGTCGAGGATCCGTGGAGAGGATAAGAAAAAACATACTAACAATTACGAGAAGGATCACCGCCATTATCTTTATCGTGAGTATCTCAGGATTCTTGCTGTTCATCAGCCTCCTGTCTTTGTAATGGAGAATGTTAAAGGTATTCTTTCATCAGAAGTGAAAGGTGAAAATATATTCAAGCATATGTTACTGGATCTGAAATTTCCGGTTGAAACTGTTAAGAGCTCCAAGCTTATTAAAAATAGAATTATACGAAATTGTAAATACAGAATATTTTCTCTGGTTAAACCTGTAGAGGATCCTTCTTCTCTTACGGATTCCGATTTTATCATCAGGTCTGAAGATTATAGGATTCCACAATCACGGCACAGAGTTATTCTGCTAGGCATCCGCTCTGATCTGCAGGTAATTCCAAAGGTCCTCCGCAAAGGTACGAAAAGGATACTGTCTGATGCCATATCGGATATGCCCAAGATTCGAAGCAGGTTTTCAAAGGAACCTGACAGTGCTGATGAATGGTGTAATACATTGAATTCGTTAATATCAGAATCATGGTTCAAAAGGCAACCGGAAGAACTGCAGCAGGTAATTTCAGAATTCATTCGGCGACTGGATGTTGGTTTGCCGGTCGGCAGTGAGTTCATTCAAGGGAAATATTCGAAAGGCAGAATAGGTTTTGAAAAAGAGTGGTTCTTTGATTCCAAACTCAGGGGATACTGTAATCATGTAAGTCGTGGACATATCAGAGAGGATTTGAAAAGATATTTTTTTGCAGAATGCTTTGCCATAGTTAACGGGCGGTCGCCAAGAATAACCGATTTCCCGGAGAGTCTCTATCCGAAACACCGGAATATCTATACCTCATCTCCAGCGGAAATAATCTTTGATGACAGATTCCGTGTTCAGCTTCCAGACGCGCCGTCTACTACGGTTGTATCTCATATTTCCAAAGACGGACATTATTTCATTCATCCTGACCCATTGCAGTGCCGCAGTCTTACAGTGAGAGAAGCTGCCAGGCTTCAGACATTCCCCGACAGTTACCTCTTTGAAGGACCTCGCACAGAACAGTATAAGCAGGTGGGTAACGCGGTACCGCCCTTACTGGCTAGGCAAATAGCTGGGTGTGTTTACAGGTTGTTTGAAAGTATAGATCATTAGTGCAATAAAGTATCTAAAATTGCTCGAGGGATGCTCCATTTGGTAGCAAACATTTTCGGCCTCACGCTCGAGGAATCTGGAAAACGCCATGAGCAAGCAGCCAGCGTCCGAAGACATCTCTGAATTTCGTAAACCTATCATCAGATGGTTCAGGAAAAGTGGGCGACGGTACCCTTGGAGAGATACGGAAGATCCTTTCAAGATCTTGATCGCCGAAATGATGTTGCAGAGGACCAAGGCTGACCAAATTGTACCGGTCTATCACAATTTTTTTTCAAAATTCAAAACACCTTCTGACGTTGCGGGTGCCAAAATGAGGAATCTCAATCAAATACTTTATCCACTTGGCTTGCGATGGAGGATAAAGAGATTTAAAGAGGTTTCTCGAGCAATTCTAAGACAATTTGGAGGAAGAATCCCCGAAACACGAGATGAAATTTCAAGGCTGCCCGGTGTGGGCGATTACGTTGCTGGAATCGTGCTTTCCATCGCCTTTAACAAGCAGGAATGGATCGTTGACAGTAATGTCGTAAGAGTTTTTAAAAGATACTTCGGCATATCAACTTCAAAAGAAGGAAGGCGCGATAAGCATGTCGTTAGTCTTGCAAAAGTCTACGGACATTGCAAAAATCCTAGAGAAGCTAATTTGGCCTTACTTGATTTTGCCGCACTTATTTGCACCCCTCTAAGGCCGAAACATGAGGGGTGCCCTCTATCTCAAAACTGTTATCATTTGCAGAAAGAGTAGAACCGGGGGTCTTGCAATCAAGCATTTCCAAAAAGATAATGGTGGACATCATACCATTTGGTGTCATCCATAAAAAAGTTGCCTGTTCTAAATTCGGATTTCGGAATGTGGATTTCAGATTGTAAATATTGGAATTTAGATCATGCTCAAAACTCGGGTAGAGTAGAGAGCTGGCGTAGTGGCTAATGCTCTATCTCCAGCTCCCCCTCGTCAAACCGTACATTCAGTTTGTTTCCCTTCGGTCAAGCTTCGCCCCCGAATACGGCTTTCCGATCATCTTCTTCCAACGGCTTTCGCAGTTTGAGTCCACCCTCCGTCTTCTCTATGCTCTCGAAGGTTACCCCGTCCACTCCGGGTGCACCTTTGTTCGCTCTGACAAGTCGATAAGCGTAACTCAGGATGTCTCGCCGGTACACCTTGTCATAGAGAAGATAGAATCGGTACTCTTTCTCCTGCTTGGCCTTCCGGTATAGTTTCCTCTGAAGTTCCCGGATCTTTTCTGGAGTTTCAAGCATTCCGCAATCTCCTGTCCTCCCCTCCTTCAGAAACCGATGAAAGCATTGCACCTTCCCTCTCCTAAGTTTTTGCTCCTCTTAGAATCCAGTCGGTGTCGGGTCGGAGGAGGCGCCCATAGGCTGACCTCCGTCCGCCGCTCAAACCCAGCGTGCAGTTTTCCCGCACTGGGCTTTCACAAAGGGTCGCTCATTTTGCATGTGCAATCGACGGTATTAATAAAACAAGATTGACAAGCCCCATTTCACCGTATACCCTGGCTTCAGGCAAGGCCTTCCATCCTGTGTTGCGCCAGCGCTTGTATCTATGCGACCATATCCGCCGCAAAATCCAACGGTCCAAACGGTTGAAGAGCTTGCGAATGTGGGCCTTACAATAATAATTTCCCCATCCGCGAATGACCAGATTGAGTTCCCCGATCAGACCTTGTGTCTTTACAGGTGCCTTTCGCCGTGTTCGCTTCCGAATCTGCTCCATAAAGTGTCTGATCGATTTCTCACGAGGATAGGCATACAGTCCACCCGTGACCACTGCGCTACGAATCTTATCCGGGGATAACTTGAGCCGTTGGCTCCCTCGCTTGATCTTAAAGCCAAGAAATTCAAACCCGTGCCGAACATGGACAATTCTGGTCTTCTCAGCATGAAGAGCCACTCCCAGTTCTCCCAGGATCTTCTCCGCTGCGGCTATGGCCAATTTCGCTTCTTCCCGAGTCCTACAAGTCACCACCCAGTCATCAGCAAAACGTGTTAACTGATAGCCCCTTTTCCTCATCTCATGGTCAAACGGAGTTAAAAGGATGTTGCTCAGTAAGGGCGATATCACTCCCCCCTGTGGCGTCCCCTGCTCTGTTGGAAGTCGTTTGCCCTGCGCATACCATCCGGCCTTAAGAATCTTTTCGATAATCCGTAACACTCGGCCATCCGAGATACGCTGGTTCACCAGGATCATCAGTTTCCGATGGTCTACTGATCCAAAGAAATCTCTCAGATCCGCGTCCACAATCCACTCATAACCTCTCCTTAGCTCCTTCCAAACTTTTCGCAAGGCATCCTTCGGTGATCTCCCTCTCCGATACCCGAAGTTGGCTTCATCGAATACCGGTTCAAAGATCGGTTCCAGTCGGTTCAGTAATGCCTGTTGGCATACTCGATCATAGACCGTTGGTATGCCTAATGTCCGATACTTCCCCGGCTGCCCTGGCTTGGGTATCTCTTTCTGTCGTACAGGTTGTGGCCGGTAGGTATCGGTCTTGAGTTCCTCTTGAAGCATTGCGAGTTTCACTCCTACTTCCCTCTCAAAGGCTTCAATGCTCTCTCCGTCAATCCCTCCGGCACCCTTGTTCTGTCGTACTTTCTCCCAGGCCAGCTCCAAGTTCTTCATCTTGTAAACCTTGTCCACCAATGAATGAACCTTTCTTGCACCGGCCAGTTTGAGCCAGTCCACGAGTCTCCTTGAATGCTGCCTTATGGGTTTTTCACTTAAGGAACTTTTCCTCGGCCTCATCCGTTCTCTTCTCGCTTTCCGCTCTCCCTGACCCCCTTTGCCAACCGCCTTCCCCAGCCCATTCTGCTGCCTATCTCTCGGTTACACGGCTTTCACCGTGCTTCAGGTACTATTCGGTTGTCCGACAACTCCCCTGGCTTCGTTTCCCATTTCGGTCTCCCTTATAGAGTCCCTTGTCTTGGCGCCACCCAAGAACCAAGAGAGTCCTCCTGGGGTCACGCATGAATCTTCCATACCGTGCCGCCCGCAAACACCTTGGTACGGTGGGTGGATGAGAACGCCTTCGCCTCCATAATGCAGGCTCGACCTTGCCCCACCTTGGGCCGACCGGTTCGTCATAGGATGGCTCCATCGACTACGGCCCGGTACTTCTCCTCAAACCCTTCGGATTTCATCTCACGATGAACACCCTGTCCTCTGAGACCCCATCTCAGCCAACGAGGCATTACCCCCGCTTTTGGATATGACTCTCCTCATCCGAGAGTCAGAGGGACTCTAACCCTCCTGATTCATGCGCTGCCCAGCGCACACTACGGGCAACTCCGACTCCCTTACAGACCGAATGAAACTTCGTCTCCTTATATCCACCCGTTGCCGTCCTGCATGGCACCTGTAAGGGCCTCCCGTGCTACCCCACATGACTTCCCCTGCGTGTCACCCCTGCTACCCCGGGAGTCCACCCTGTGGAGTAATGCCGACTACTCCACAGGGTGAACTTCCGCTGCAACCCGCAGGTTTGCTCGACTCACCGAATGAGCCTTTGTTAGGGAACTTAGGGCTTTGGGTTACTCCTCACACCTCCCTCAAGCTACGTGGGCGAACTACCGAATTCCCACAATCGGACTTTAACCGATAAGTCATGCGTTCTACACGGCATACGGTCAAACCTTCAAAAATCAATTAACTATAGAAAAATTACAGACCGTTTTAGAAAAGAGGACGGCCACTTAAAATCATTTTTGCGGCGAAGGTTACAAAGCAGAGATCGACGTCGCTATCGCTTCCTGCTGTCCTTGCCTCAAGAGCTGCATTCTTCGCTCGTTTGCATCGTGAGGCAAGCCTGGAGGATTGGATTAAACGTATTATTAGGGAGCGCTTGGCTATTGAAGAAGCAGCCTTCGCTGGATGCAAGAGAGAACTGATCGGAAAGAACAGCCGCTAACACCGGAACAAACGCATTATTTAGGGCAGCGCTGGAGGGGCACATTTTCGATGTCACAGGAAAACCAGACGTTACAGATTTACCGTCCGCTGCCCTGAGTCTGGTAGTCCTCTCGAAGTGGTTTAAGGCACCAATCAGTTTCTCAAAATAGCTTCGATGATCAAGAGGTTCGATATCGGCCTTGCATTCATGGCAGATCTTCTCATCTTCCTTCACACGAGACCAGCATTTCAGGCAATAAAAAATCAAGTCTCTCCTCCTCCCATCTTTTCTAAAAGAAGCAACCCCATAACCGCATGGAAGGTACTCTCAATAAATGGAAAACTGGAGGGAGCTCTCCCAAACCCTCCGTTCTTTGTCGGGCAACCAAGAATATATTTCCGACAGAGATCAAGCTGCATAGGGAAAGAGTTAAGCTTCGATAAAATTTCAAGGGCACAATAAGTGTTTTCCATATAGGAGGTCGT
>Ga0210056_1000236_pt1 | contig 42653 bp, 32 predicted proteins | sample CryGeyCG2014_080_2_FD_183965 | JGI IMG/M metagenome (GOLD analysis project Ga0210056, IMG submission 183965) | Groundwater microbial communities from aquifer - Crystal Geyser CG07_land_8/20/14_0.80 (SPAdes) (version 2) | ecosystem: Environmental > Aquatic > Deep subsurface > Groundwater | place...
CAAGAAGCCGTTGCGGCTGTGGTTTCGCGCGAGGGGGTCTGTGACCAGCCAGAAGTACGGAGTGCGTGCGTTGGGGCGCCAACGCGTCCTGGGCTTGGGCAGTTCCCGTACGGCCTGGACGTGGCTGCATAAGCTGCGACGCGCCCTAATGCGGCCGGGGCGGGATCGCCTCTCCGGAACTGTGGAAGTAGACGAAAGGGCGCCCTCCGCCCTTCGCCTCTCGACTACGACTTGGATGAGTACACCTTCCGGTTCAACCGAAGAACATCCAGGTCCCGCGGCAAGCTCTTCTATCGACTGGTGCAACCGGCCGTAGCCATTGATCCGGTGCCAGCCCGCCAGATCGGTGCGGAAAACGCAGACACGTGACACACCACATAGGGTGTGGAATCAAGGCGACTGGAGACAGGTGCATAGCCAGGTTCGGCTATACTTAGGGTCGCCGCCGAGACCACGGAAGCAGGAGATACAGACATGCCGCGCTGGTTGTCCGTCTTCCGCACCAAAGCAACTGAGTTCGTCACGGACGAGGGCGGACAGAGCACGAGCTTGGAGTACGCGCTGTTTGCCGCTATGATCGGTATCGTTTGCATCATCGCGCTGACGCTGATGTACGAGTCTGTGCGGAACATCTTCGCGAAGGCTCCTGACGCTTTCCATTCGACGACGTGAGAAACAGCACGCCCTGTGGAACCCCCTGAGCCCCTGAACCGTGGTGCACCGCGGCGTGTCGCCACGGCAAACGCGCAAAGCCTGAGGAGGCGATACTTGTGAGAGGTAGTTGGACAGACTGTATGAAGGTGGGGATTATCCACTTCATGGCGTATCCCCAGACGATGAAGGGCGAGGGCCCCATCCTCGAGACGCTGGAGAAGATTGCGGCGGATGAGTTCTTCGACTGCGTCGAGATCACCACAATCAAGGACGACAAGGTGCGCGAGGAAGCGCGCGACCTGCTGGCAACCAGCGGCCTCACCGTTGCCTATGGCGCCCAGCCGCGGCTGTTGGGCGGCAAGTTGGACCTCAACCACGGGTTCGAAGCCGAGCGCCAGAAGGCTGTCGCTGAGATGAAGGCGGCCATCGACGAAGCCAAGTACATGGGCGCTGTCGGGTGCGCATTCCTCAGTGGCAAGGACGCGCCCGACGAGTCTGGCCGACCGGCAGCCTGGGGCAGGCTGAAGGACTCGGTGCTGGAGCTGTGCGCCTACGCCGAGGGTTTCCCACTGGTGATGGAGAGCTTCGACTACGACGTCGACAAGTGCTGCCTGGCGGGCCCCAATGCCGCCTGCGCCGAGTTCGTGCGAGACGTCCGGCAGACCTGCCCTCAGTTCGGGCTGATGGTGGACCTGAGCCATTTCCCGCTACAGCACGAAGCGACCGACGACGCGCTGGAGGCCGTCAAAGACGTTCTCGTCCACGCCCACATGGGCAACTGCGTGATGAAGGACGGCGCGCCGGGCACCGGAGACCAGCACCCGCGCTTCGGCTACCCCAACAGCGAGAACGACGCCGGCGACGTGGCCGCGTACCTGCAAGGCCTGCAGAGGATTGGCTACCTCGGCCCGAGTCGCCCCCTCGTTAGCTTCGAGGTAAAGCCGGCTGAGGGCGAGTGCCCCGACTTGGTCGTTGCCAATGCGAAGCGCACGCTGAAAGACGCGTGGGCCCGGATGCGCTGCTGCTGCTGAGGCTGCTGCCCCGTTGCCCGGCTTGTCAGTGGACTCCACGAGCGGGTGCGGACAGGCCGGGGAGGGGGCGCCGCGTTCCCACAAGAGACACTGCCTACCGTCCGCTCAGCAGCAGCTCTGTGACATGCTCGCGAGTGAGCAGTTCCAGTTCGTTTTCTCGCTCAAGGAAGGGCGCCACGTCTGCCCGCCCCTTCGCCCAGTCGATTTCGTGGAGCCGGAGGGCAACTACGTCTCGCCATGTCCCCTCAATGAGAGCCGGGCCGCCGTACCCCGATTGCTGCAGACCATTGTTCAGTAGCGTCAGGTTTGGCGCAGGCCAGTCGCGATCCGACAGATACCACACGAGGTCGTACAGGTCGCGCCCTTTCGTGTAGGACCGCTGGAGAAGCGCATGGAGCTTCCCGGCCAGGAGCGAGGCGCGGTCGTGGTGGTGAAGGCGTAGCAGCTCGTGTCGCCTCACCGTCGTCGTCGCCAACCTCGCCCCTGCGGGCGGGTTGGTGTCAACCTCGATCTTCACTGCCAGGATCTCGTTGGCGTGGGGAGAGAGACCCAGTTCGTGCAGCAGACCCGCAAAGCGGACGAAGGCGCTGTGCACGGTCCTGCGGTCGTTGACGCGGAGGTCCACCTCGTACCCCGCCGCCCCCAAGTGCGTCCGGATCGAGTCGAGGTACGAGCGGAAGTCGTACAGGGACCGCCTCTGCTCCAGCGCGAAGTCGAGATCTTCCGAATGGCGCGAGATGCCGAACAGGAAGCGAAGCGAAGTCCCGCCGTGGAACGCCAATGGGACCATTGCCCCGGCACGCTGCAACACGGCCAGGATCTGCGCCTGCAAGTACTCGCGGGCCACGCTCCTGCCGTGGGCCGTCGATTGATTACCGTTCAGTAGGCGACGCAGGTGCTCCTTCACAGCGGCTCATACTCCTCGGCTTCTTCGCGCGCCAACGCCGCGATAGCCTGTGATGCCCGGCGCAGTTTGGGGCTGCTTGCGACCTCCGCTTGGCGGGTGAGTTCGGCGAGGTTGAGGCGAGGCAGGTTTTGCAGACGGAGTTCGCGCAGGTACGCCGGGGAATCGCCCCCCGGCTGCAGGTAGACGAGATCCAGCAATGCCTTCTCCGGAGAGGCCACGAACGCGTGTTGCCCACGGCCAACTTCGGCAGACGCGAAGCCGAACAGCAGGCTCGCCTTCACATGGCGGAAATCGTGACGCCCAAGTGGGGTTTTGAAGTTGCCCGGACGCCGGCACGAGACACTCGTCACCATGGGCACGTGTTCCGGGATCATGCCGAAATGGGCGAGTGCCGATTGTCGGCTCACGTACGAGCCGGGCACCAACCGGTTCGCGACGGCGAAGGGATGTGGATCCACCTTCCGGAACGGCGCAGGCAGAGCATAGACGCCGCGACGCAGTTGAAGGAGCTTGCCCGTCTTGGTCCAGCGGCTGAGTTGCCGTCGCACGTCGTCCGGGTCCACGTCGCCTGCAAGCAGCAGGCCGGTCTCAAAGGCAGGCTCATTGCCGGCAATATCTATGAGGTCGTTGAACTTCATGGCAGTAGGATGCCATAAGTGGCAAATTGTCGCAACGAAACGAAGAGCCCTGGCTTTGCCCGTCCGCGACCCAGGTACCAGCCGCGCGCCCTGATCGACCATGTTGCCAGGTTACGGAATGCGTAACCTGAGTGCAAGGTGCGCCTGGCCACGGACAGCCGATTGCAGTCTCGGATATACTGGGCTACCGGCTACACCTCGCCCATGGACGCCACCGCGACCGTGACCTGGAGGTACTGTCAGACGATGCCCAACGGATCCCGCAGGGACTTCCTGCGCACGACGGCTGTTGCGCTCACCGGCGCCTTCGCCGGGCGGTGTCGGTTGGCGGAGGGAGAAGACACTGTGCAGAAACCGAACATCGTTCTCATCTACGCTGATGATGTCGGCTACGGCGACTTGAGCTGCTACGGCGCCGTTGGCGTGAAGACGCCCAACATTGACCGGTTGGCTTCGCAGGGACTCCTCTTCACCTCTGCCTACGCCACCTCGGCGACATGCACGCCATCGCGCTACTCGCTGTTGACCGGCGAGTACGCGTGGCGCAAGCCCGGCACCGGCATCGCCGCGGGGAACGCCGCACTCGTCATCGAGCCCGGCCGCGCGACGCTGCCCTCGCTCCTGAAGCAAGCGGGCTACGCCACGGGCGTGGTCGGCAAGTGGCACTTAGGGTTGGGCGAGAAGACGGGCGAGCAGGACTGGAACGGTGAGGTCAAACCGGGCCCCTTGGAGCTTGGCTTCGACTACAGCTTCATTCTCCCCGCGACCGGGGACCGCATCCCGTGCGTCTACTTGGAGAACCACCGCGTCGTCGGGCTGGATCCTGCTGACCCGGTTTCCGTCTCGTACCGGCAGCCTTTTCCGGGCGAACCCAATGGCGTCACTGACCGCGGCAAGCTCCGCATGGACTGGAGCCACGGGCACAACCAGAGCGTGGTCAACGGCATCGGGCGCATCGGTTACATGAAGGGCGGCAAGTCGGCTCGCTGGGTGGACGAAGACATGGCGGATGTCCTGGCGCAGCAGGCTATCGGCTTCATTGAGCGCTCGAAGTCGAAGCCGTTCTTCCTGTACTTCGCGACGCATGACATCCATGTGCCGCGTGTGCCCCACGCCCGTTTTGCGGGGAAGAGTACCATGGGCCCTCGCGGCGACGCGATTGTGCAGTTCGACTGGCAGGTCGGCGCGGTCGGTGAGGCGCTGGACAAGCACGGTCTCACCGACAACACCCTCCTCATCGTCACCAGCGACAACGGCCCCGTGCTGGACGACGGGTATGTCGATCAGGCTGTCGAGCGAGTCGGCCGCCACCGCCCGGCGGGTCCGTACCGCGCCGGCAAGTACAGCGTCTTCGAGGGCGGGACTCGGGTGCCCTTCGTGGTGCGTTGGCCGGCGCGCGTGAAGCCGGGCGTCACAGAGGCGAAGGTGAGCCAGGTTGACCTCGCTGCCAGCCTGGCCGCCCTGGTGGAGACGGAGCTGGCGCCCGCTGACTGCCCCGACAGTCTCAACATGCTCCCCACCTTTCTCGGCACCTCCGCCGAAGGCCGGGCGTACATCGTCGAGCATGCCGGCGGATTGAGCATCCGCAAGGGGGACTGGAAGTACGTGCCACCGGGCGCCCACGCCGACGGGCTCTGTCCGCCCCACAAGATCGCCATCGACAAGCCCGGCGCGCTCTACAACATCGCCGAGGACCCGGCCGAGGCCAACGACCTCTCCGCTCAGCGCCCGGAGAAGCTGAGGGAGCTGGGGGACTTGGTCGAGCAGATCCGCCGGTCGGGACGGAGCCGGCCTGCGGCTTGAGGGCGCACCGATGGTCGGCGGCCACCGCGCTCCCAGAGAGTCACCGTTCTGTGACGGAGGTACAGGCAATGATCCGCATGCAGACAGCACCAACCCGAGTTCTACTCGCTGTTCTCCTGACCCCGCTGTGCGCGCCACCACTCTTCGCCGAGGTGAAGCTCCCCGGGCTCTTTACCGATAGCATGGTGCTGCAACGCGACCTGCCGTGCCCGGTCTATGGGACGGCCGATCCGGGCGAGAAGGTGGCGGTGACGTTCGGCGGGCAGACGAAGACGGCCACAGCCGATGCCAAAGGCAACTGGCTGGTGAAGCTCGACGCACTGCCCGCCTCCGCTGAGCCGCGCGTGTTGACCGTTCGGTCCGAGAACCAGGGAAGGGAGTTCAACAACGTGGGCGGCGGCTTGATCGCGGAGGAGGTGGACCTGGACGGAAACCACCTCGCCGCCGGCACCCTTAAGGGCTTCACCGTCTGCGGCGAGGACAAGAAGTTCAGGTGGGCCGACGCTGCGCTCGAGGGCAACACGGTCGTCGTGTCGAACCCCGAGGTGAACAAGCCTGTCGCCGTACGCTACGCCTGGGCGGACTTCCCGCTGTGCAACCTGTACAACAAGGAAGGGCTGCCTGCCGGACCTTTCCGCACCGACGACTTCCGGTACGGCTTGGGCACCACGGTGGACGGCATCGCTGTCGGCAAGCCCTTCGTCTGCACGCAGCCCATCACCAACGGCCTCTTCGGGGGACTGACCGACGGCAGTGTGAAGGACACGAACCAGAATTCGTTTGCCACCAACGGCGCCATGAAGTTCCCGAAAGAGGTCACCGTCGACCTGCAAGGTGTGTTCACCGTCACCGCCATCTGCGTCCACAACTCCGCGAGGGGCGGCACGAAGACGGTGGAGGTCCAGGTCTCCGGCGACGGTCAGCGGTTCACGACCGTGGGAAGGACGGAGTTCAAGAACTACACTCCCGACACTTATGGACTGACTGGACTCAACGCCAAAGGCAGCGGCTTCGTCCGCCTCGTTCTCCCTGACGTTCACGAACTCTCATTCCAGCACAAGCCCAACGGCTTCATCTTCCTTCGGGAGTTGGAAGTGCAGGGCACGCCGGAGCGATAGCCTGCCGCCACAGCACCGCCTGATCGTCATCGTTGTATGCCGAACACTTGCGCCCACGCTGGCATCCAAGGGCGCGGGCGTTCCCTCCGGAAAGGCGTTGACTCATGAGCGCGCAACTCACTCGTCGTGACTTTCTCAGCGTCGGTTCGGCGATCGGCGCCGGGCTGCTGGTGGGCAAGTCGCGGAGCGTCCGGGCGGACGACAGACCGAACGTCCTGTTTCTCGCCGTCGATGATTTGAACCATTGGGTGGGCTACACCGGCCGCAATCCGCAGGCGAAGACGCCCAACATGGACCGGCTGTCGCGGAGGGGCACCTCGTTTACTCACGGGTACTGCGCGGCGCCGCTCTGCAATCCCTCGCGTGCGGCGCTGATGAGCGGCCTGCGGCCCGGCGCCACCGGCTGCTACCAGAATCCCGACAACTGGAAGCAATACGTGCCCGAGGGGATCGGGTTGGCGGCCACCTTCAAGCAGGCCGGCTACTACGTCGCAGGCGCGGGGAAAATCTACCATGGTAGTACCTACTACCCCGGCGAGTGGGACGACTACTTCGACGAGCGAGGCTTCGGGTCGGAAGATGACGAGCAGGTGGGTGAGCGCGTCAAGGGCATCGGCAAGTTGGAGGGCTTCCACACTCCGGTGACGCACGACCTGAAGGACTCCGACCTGTCCGACTATCGCATCGTGGACTACTGCATTCAGCAGTTGGGGAAGCAGCACGACAAGCCCTTCTTTCTCGCGTGCGGCGTTCACAAACCGCACTTGCCGTGGGTGGTACCACGCAAGTACTACGACATGTTCCCCGAGGAGACCATCCAGTTGCCGCCCTACAAGGAAGACGACCTCGACGACATTCCCCCTGCCGGCATCCGCATGGCGAAACCGGAAGGCGACCACAAGCAGATCCTCGGAACCGGCCGGTGGAAGGCGGCGATCCAGTCGTACTTGGCCGCTGGCGCCTACACCGACATGAACGTGGGTCGCCTGTTGGACGCCCTCGAGAAGAGCCCCTACGCCAAGAACACCATCATCTGCTTCTGGGGCGACCACGGCTGGCACCTGGGCGAGAAGCATCACTGGCGGAAGTTCACGCTCTGGGAAGAAGCCACCCGCGCGCCGTTCATCTGGGTGGTGCCCGGGCTGACCAAGCCCAACACGATTTGCGCCCGCACGGTGGACTTCATGTGCATCTACCCGACGCTCTGCGGGTTGGCTGGCATTCCGGTGCCCAAGCACGTGGACGGCGCCGACCTCCGTAAGCTGTTGGCCGATCCGACGGCGCCCTGGGACGCGCCGGCGGTCACCACCTTCGGCTACATGAACCACACGGTGCGAACCGATTCGTGGCGCTACCTCCGCTACGCCAATGGCGACGAGGAGCTGTACGACGAGAAGGGCGATCCCTACGAGTGGACCAACCGGTCGAGCAGCGCGGACATGGAGAGTCAGAAGGCTGCGCTGGCGAAGTTCTTGCCCACGCAGAACACGCCGGTCCGAGCCAAGCGAGTCAGGGGGGCGAGAAAAGCCGCGCCGGCAAAGGGGAAGAGGAAGTGATCGAACGGTTCAACGACGGACGTGACTGGTTCTTCGAGAGACGGTTCGGCCTGTTCGTGCACTGGGGGCTGTACGCACTGCCCGGGTGGCACGAGCAGACGCAGTGGCGGCAGAACGTGGCCCGTAGCGACTACGTGAAGCTGGCCGAGCGGTTCAACCCGGTGAACTACGATCCCGATGCATGGCTCGACCTCGTCGAGTCGGCGGGCATGGAGTACCTCTGCCTGACTACCAAGCACCACGACGGGTTCTGCCTGTGGGACACCAAGTGCACCGACTTCAACGTAATGAGGTCGCCGTACGGGAAGGACTTGGTGGGCATGCTGGCAGCGGCGTGTCACCGACGCGGAGTCAAGCTGTGCCTGTACTACTCCGTCGCGGACTGGCACCACCCGAACTACCCCAACGAAGGCCGGCACCACGAACTGCCGGGCCCCGAGCCCGGCGACGAACCGAACTGGCCGAAGTACATAGAGTTCCTCAAGGCGCAGATTCGCGAGCTGTGCACCAACTACGGCGAACTCGGCGGGATCTGGTGGGACATGAATGTCCCCGGCCAGGTGGACCCGTCAATCAGCGCCATGATCCGCGAGCTGCAGCCGAACGCGATCGTCAATGACCGCGGGTTCGACCAAGGCGACTACGGGACCCCGGAACGGCACATACCCGAAGGCCGCGCGTTCGAGAAGCGGACAGAAGCCTGCCAGAGCCTGGGCGTCCACAGTTGGGGGTACAAACACGACGAAGACTACTTCTCCGACAAGTTCATGATGCAGAGCCTCGACAGGATCCTGGCTATGGGCGGTAACTACCTGCTCAACGTCGGCCCCAAGGCCGACGGCACGATCGGTGAACAGGAGACTCGCGCTTTGCGGCGACTCGGCGAATGGTACGGGAAGGTGAAGGAGTCCTTCGCCGCTAGCCCCGCGCCCGGACTGAGCTCCAGCGCCGACGTTCTGCTGACGCAGCTCGGCCGGAACGTCTACGTGCACCTGTTCCGAGATCCGGAAGCCACCGGCGTCGTGTTGACGAACTTCGGTGCACTGCCGAAGAAGGCGATGCTGCTCAACACCGGACAGGAACTCGAGGTCCGCCTCGACCGCGGCGCGCGGATGTGGCACCAGCCGGAGTACCTGCGGATTCGCGGGCTGCCGGTGAATGAGCTACTGGACGAAGTGATGGTGGTGAAGCTGGAGTTTGAGGGTGGTCCGGTCTGAACGGAAGGGCTGCCACCAACAGGCGGATTCGGATGCACAAGTTGGCGCACACACACACATTCACCCGCGTTCTGCTGCTCGCGGGGGCATTCGCAGCCGTGAGCAGGGCTGTCGCCGAGGAGAAGAAGCCAGCATACGACCTAGCCGCCGACGAAGCCCGCAAGGCGAGGATGGCGCCGGAGGAGTTGGCGTGGGAGAAGACACTCGAGGGCAACCTCGGCTCGTTCTACCTGCCGCTCTACAAGCAGGCCAAGCTGAAGGGCAGTGTCACCGCCTGGGACTATGTCAAGGACGACCCGAGGCTGCCGCGCGTGCTACTCATCGGCGATTCCATCTCTCGGGGGTACACGCTGGCGGTACGCCGGGCGTTGGCGGGGAAGGCCAATGTGCACCGTGCCCCAGCGAACTGCGGCCCGACGACGATGGGTCTGCAGAAGCTGCCGGTCTGGCTTGGCGAGGGCAAGTGGGACATCATCCACTTCAACTTCGGCATCCACGACCGCAACAGCAAGCCGGAAGACTACCAGCAGCACCTGGAGCAGCTTGTGGCGAAGCTGCGGACCAGCGGCGCCAAGCCTGTGTGGGCAAGCTCGACGCCGCTGTCGGGGAAGATGATCAAGACCACCCACGAAGACCCCCTGGTCAAGTTGAACGAGGTCGCCGCCGCAGTCATGAAGAAGCACGGCATCGCCTTTGACGACCTGCACTCAGTCGCCACGCCAATCGTGGCAACCATGCAGGGCGAGGACGGCTGTCACTTCAACGAAGCTGGCTACGACGTGCTGGGGAAAGCCGTTGCCGCGTGCCTGCTATCTCAGTTGCCGGCGAACCGGTGACCCGCCCGGTCAGCTTGGGTTCAGTTCTTCTTCTTCCCGTGCTTTCCGCCGGCCTTGGCGCCGCCCTTCCCTTTCGGCGCGATGTCTGTCGGCTCGATCACAACCGTGGTGGCACTGAGCTGCGCGTCGTTGCCTGCGGTGAACACCACCACGGTGGTACCGGGAGTGAGGTCGGTGAACGCGGCCGAGGCTTCCTTCGCTGCCTTCGTGCTGTCGGAGGTCGTTACCGGCAGGACTGCCTTGCGCATGTTCAGGGAGAGCGCGTCGCCGTCCTTGCCCTTCACCGTGATCTTCCTGCCGTCGGCATCCACTGAGGTGAGGTTCCCCTGGACTCGGTTGCCGCCGCCTCCCTGGCCCTTCTCTGCTCTGGCGGAGAGGACCACCGCCAGCACCAACACGAGCGACCCAAGGGCTGCCAGGAGGTACTTCGGTTTCATGCGTTCTGCCTCCACTTGCTGGTTGAGCCGGTCTGCGGCGTGACTTGCCGGTGACCGACCGTTATTCAGACGGCACAGCGCGCAGGAAGGTTCAGTGGGGCGACGCCTCAGCGGTCTCCCTTCACGAGGTGGTAGGACGACTCATTGGCTTCCAGCCGTGTTGCGCCGCGGTGCTCTTCGTAGACTTGGTGCATCTCCTCTACCGAGTCGAAGAACCCGAGGAGATGGGCCGCGCCGAACGTGTCGCCCGCCCGGACGGGGTAGCCGCCGATCTCCTCGATGAAGCAGACGTAGCCGCGCTGGTGGCACCAGGCTTCCCAGACTTGGGCGGGGTCCAGCGTCATCCCGGCAAGCCACGGACCGCCGCGGATCTTGTAGGCGCGAATGAGGCTCTCAGCCGCGCCGTTCCGGCGCTGGTACAGAAACCGCCCGTCGGGTGGGAAGTCCACCAGGAACTCCTCTGCCGGGATCCGGCCGTGGGAGCTCAGGTAGACTTCCTCGAAGGTGTCGGCTTGCTGGTGCTTCAGGTGTCCCGGGAGGTCGATTCGGAGGAGTAGCTTCTCGGCGTCGTTGGCGCTGGTGACGACGTCGGCCGAATAGAAGAAGCGCTTCCCGGCCGGGAACACGAGTGTCTGGTCCCAGCGTGAGCCCGGCTGGTAGCCTACCGTGGCAGCAGTCCAGGTCCAGTGCTGCGTCACGACTGCAAAGCCCTCCGCCTGGTGGACCGTCATCGGGAGCTCCCGCGCCTGCGTGCAGATCTGTGGCAGCTCGACATAGTGCTTTTCTATGGAGCCGTGGAAGGCGGCCTCGGATTGGTACCGCTGCGCCTCCGGCAGTTCGTTCTCGCGAGGGTGCCGCCCGGGCTGGAGCAGGAAGTCGACGATGTCGAGCCCGTGACCGAGATCCGTCGCGCCCGTGCGTTTGTCGCGGAACGTGCCGGCTTTGACGCCGCTGACATAGCCTTTGGGGCAGACCTCGGCCGTGAAGTGGTCGGTGTTGATAAGTGCCGAACCGTCACGCAACTCGGCGCGTGCGTATGCTGCTGGCATGAATCTCCCTTTCACGATCGGTTCCGGGCTGTCCGGCAGGGTTCCCCGAGAGTATACTCGGAGCGGGCGGGTCAGGTCGAATTGTGCGTGGAGGACGGCGACCGAGTACAATCCAACCGCCCACGGCGGCGGAGATTCGTAGAGCGGCGCAGCCTGCCCGCTCGCCCTTTGGCGCATCCCCGCGCGGGCTGGCAGCCCGGCTGTACGCTGTAACCAATGGAGACTGAGCTGATGATCTACTTGAGGAAGATCCCATTTCTGTTCGCGCTTGCCTTGCCAAACTGGTTCGCCATCCCGAGGTCCGGTGCGGAAGTGACCAGGACAGCCAACTTCGTCAGGCACCGCTTTCTTGCCGTTGACGAGTCCCGCGGCCAGCTCCACTACGTGAACCAGCTTGACCTGTCGAAGGACTGGACGCTCAAGCTGCCCGCCAAGTCCCGCGACGTCCAGCTAATCGGCAGCAACCAAGTGATGCTAAGCAGCCCCGACGGCTACTACGTGTATGACCTCGCGACGCAGAAGCTCGTCAAGCAGGTGGCCGACGCTCGGTTCAACGGAGCGGCGTCGGTCAGGCGGCGGGCGGATGGGCACACCGTCATCGGCTGCAACCTGAACGGGATCACTGTGTACGAGTTGGACGCCGATGACCAAGTGCTGCGCGCGGCCAGCTTCCCGGACCTCAATACGCTCCGCCTGTTGCGCCTTACGCCCCAGGGCACGATCCTGTTCGGCGCCAACGAGAAGCTCGTCATCGAGGCGACGCTGGACGGGAAGGTGCTGAGGCAGATCGCCGTACCGGACGGCCGCCACCTCTACCAAGTCCTGCGCCGCCCCGACGGTCACCTGCTGGTCGCTGCTGGCTACGGAGCTTACGTCGGCGAGTTGGACGAGACCGGTGCAGTGATGAAGCGGTACGGCGGAAACCCACCGCCGCTGGGGATGTTCTACCAGTTCTTCTGCGGCATGCAGATCCTGAAGAACGGTGACCTCGTCGTCTGCAACTGGACCGGCCACGGAGCGCAGGACAGCGAGAAGGGAGACCAGATTCTCCAGTTCGACCCGGCCGGGAACCTCCTCTGGAAGTGGCGCGATGCCGCGCGCGCCGGAACGATCCACGGCATCATCGTCCTGGATGACCTGGACACGAACGTCCTGAACGACGATCTCACCGGCACGTTGGGACCGGTCCGGCCCACCCCGTGATCGGCTGACCCCACTCTCATCAGGAGACGACACTCCGCATGAACCTCACCCTCCCCAAACGCCCTCTCGGCAACACCGGTCTCGAAGTGTCGGTCCTCGGCATGGGCGGCTTCCACCAAGTGGAGGCGGACCAGGAGACCATCGACGCCGTCGTGGAGCGCTACCTGGACGCCGGTGGTAACTACATCGAGACGGCAAAGTACGGCGACGGTGCCAGCGAGCAGAAGCTTGGCCGCGCGCTGGCAGGCCGCCGCCACCGAACCTTCCTGGTCTCCAAGACCGGTCAGCGCAAGTACGAGGGCGCCTGGCGGGAGATCAACGAGTCGCTGGAGTGGCTGCGGACGGACCACTTGGACGTGTACCTGTTCCACGGCCTTGGCGACGCCGAAGGGCTACAGACTGTGGGCGGACCGGACGGTGCGCTGAAGGCGTTCCAGCGAGCGAAAGACGAGGGACTCAGCGGGCATATCGCTTTGAGTTCTCACTGGCCGATGCTGTACGTGGAAGCCGCAGAACGCCTGCCCCTCGAGGCGGTGCTGATCTGGGGCAACTACCTGGACTTCTGCAACTACCCGGAGATTCCGCGAGTGGTGCTCCCTGCGCTGCGCGCGAAGGGAATCGGGATCACCTTCATGAAGCCGCTCGGAGATGGGTACCTCCACCGCTCGCCGCGCCGCGCCCTCCGCTACGCGCTGGCTCAAGATTGCGACTGCCTCGTCGCCGGGTTCAACTCGCTGGGGCAGTTGGAGGTCGACTTGGCGGCCTGCTGCGACTCGACGCCATTCACCCAACAGGAACTGGCCGACTGTCTGCGCGAGGCGCCGGAGCTGGGCGACTACGTTTGCCGACAGTGTGAGGACTGCCCCGTTTGCGAAGACGCGGGGATGCTCAAGTGCGTGTTTGAGCTGGAGGGCAAGTTCGACCGTCAGATGGACGACCGTCGTCCCCCTGTCAGCGCTGCTGAGTACGCCCTGCGGGAGCGGCTGAAAGGATGGTTCGGCGCACAGGGCAAAGCACAAGACGCCTACGCGGAACTGGGCGAACCTGGGCCGCGACTCACGGAGACTCTTTGCGCACCGTGTTCGTACGGCCTCGACGCCGTCCGCAAGCTGCGGATCGCGCATGCGAAACTGAGCCGGAGTGAGCGGGTCGAGCTGCTATAGGCGCGGCTGACGTCGCTGCGGAGGAAGGGGAGAGGCGGCCGGGGGAGAATGTGACGCGACCAGTTGCCTTGCTTGGAGAGAGGAAACCAGAAGATGAAACGACGCGATCTGCTTGCCACTTCCTGCCTCGCAACAGCCGCTCCCCTGTTGGGTGCCGCCGCTGAAGCAGCCGAAGACCAATCTGCCCGGGAGTTCTACGAGCTGCGCCGGTACACCACGGCGGGAGAGGCACAGCAGCAAGCGCTTGCCACGTTCCTGCAGCAGGCCGCGGTCCCGGCGCTGAATCGGGCGGGGGTCGGCCCGGTTGGTCTCTTCGAGGAACTGGAGGGGGAGAAGGCTGTCGTCTTCGCGCTCTTGCCGCACAAGTCCCTGGAGTCGGTCGTCGGACTGCAAGGCAAGCTGGAGGCAGATGCGGGGTACCAGGCGGCAGGCGCTTCGGTACTCAACACACCCAAGGCCGAGCCTGCCTACCAACGCATCGAGAGCTGGCTGCTGCAGGCGTTCTCGCACATGCCAAAGCTCGTCGCGCCCGAGAAGAAGGACTCCCGGATCTTCGAGCTGCGCACCTACGAGAGCCACAGCGAGAAGATGGGTCTGAAGAAGATCGAGATGTTCAACGACGGCGGGGAGATCGACCTGTTCCGGCGCGTCGGTCTGCAGGCGGTCTTCTTCGGACAGACGCTCTTCGGCACCCAGCTTCCCAACCTCACCTACCTGCTTGCCTTCGACGACATGGCCGATCACGACGCAGACTGGAAGCGGTTCCTCGAAGACCCCGGCTGGCTGGAGCTGCGTGGCAAAGCCGAGTACAAAGACACCGTATCCCACATCACGAAGACCTTCCTGCGTCCGTTGCCGGGGTCGCAGCTCTGACGGGGAACACTGGTTTGACGCAAGGCGCCGGGCGAGACGGTCAGACATCACTCGCGGAGCGGGCGGTCTCGCCTCGCGGCATCACTTTCCGCGCGGTGCTGGTGGGGATCCTGCTCCTGCCTGTGAACGCCTTCGTCGTGGTGCAGATGGAGATGGGATCGGCTGGGGCGACGCGCAGCGCGGGGCCGTATCCCACCACGTTCTCCCTGTTCGCCAACGTCGTGTTCTGGATCGCCCTCCTGGTGGCGTTGAACGTCGTCGTCCGTCGATTTCTGCCGCGACAGGCGTTCTCCTCCGGCGAACTGCTGACCGTCTACGTGATGCTGTGCAGCGGGACCGCGATTGCCAGCGTCGACTTCCTCGACGTCTTGGTCCCGATGATGGGGCATCCCACTTGGTTCGCGTCGCCGGAGAACCGGTGGGAAGACCTCATCCTCCCGTATCTGCCCACCTCGTTTGGCGTTACCGACCGGGAGGTGCTCATCGGCTGGTACGAGGGCGGGCGGTCGCTGTACGAGCCCTCTGTATTGCGGGCATGGATCCCGCCGGTGCTGCTGTGGAGTGGGTTCATCTGTGTGCTGTTGGGCGTGATGCTGTGCATGGCGGTCCTCGTGCGACACCGGTGGATCCACCGGGAGCGCCTGACCTTTCCGGTGCTATATCTGCCGCTGGCAATGACCGACGACAGACCGGCATTGTGGCGGGAGCCACTCATGTGGGCCGGGTTTGGCGTGGCGGCCGGAATCAGCCTGCTCAATGGGCTGTCGTTTCTGTATCCCGTCATCCCGGGGCTGCGCGTGAAGTACTGGGACATCGGTCCGTACTTCACCGGTCGACCGTGGAGCGCCATGGGGTGGACGCCCGTTTCGTTCTACCCGTTTGCCATCGGGCTGGGCTACCTGCTGCCACTGGACTTGCTGTTCTCCATTTGGTTCTTCTTCCTGTGGTTCAAGGCCGAGCGCGTTCTCAGCGACGTGTTCGGCCTGTACGGGTACAGTGCGCGCTATCCGTATGTCGAAGAGCAATGCCTCGGCGCCTACCTCGCCATCGCAGTGACAGCGCTCTGGCTCATGGGGCGCGAGTGGCGCCGCCGCACAGTGGGCACTCCCGGTCCGGTAGCCAACGCGCCGGTGGGTTCGGTCCGCTCGGGCACAGAGCGCGCTGCCGTGGCGGGCCTGGTAGTCGGCTTCGCAGCGCTGGTCGGCTTCTGGCAGGTTGCGGGCCTGCGGATCGGCTGGGCGGCCACCGCGATGCTGCTGTACTTCGGCATCGCATTCTCGTGTGCCCGGATGCGGGCGGAGCTGGGTCCCCCCGCCCACGACCTTCACAACTCCGGTCCCGAGCGAGTGCTCACCTCGATCTTCGGCCATTTCCGGTTTGCGCCGCGCGAGTTGACGGTGCTGACGTTCTTCTACTGGTTCAACCGCGCCTACCGGAGTATCCCCATCGCCCACCAGTTGGAGGCACTGAGGCTGTCGGACAAGGGCAAGCTGTCGACGCGCGCAATGGTCGGGGTGCTCACCCTCGCCACTGTGGTCGGTACACTCGCCGGCTTCTGGGTGCATCTTCACCTGGCGTACTTGGAGGGCGCCAGCGCGAAGATGGCTCCTCACATGGTGGCGTTCGGCTGGGAAGCGTTCAACCGGCTGCAGAGCTGGCTGATGAACCCCCAGGGACCCGACCGCTCTGCCTCCGGCGCCCTCCTGTTCGGCTTCCTGCAGTCGGTTGCGCTGCAGGCGATCCGGCTGCGCTTCCTGAGTTGGCCGTTCCACCCGTTGGGGTTGGCGGTGGCCGGAAGCTATTCCACCGCAACGACGTGGATGCCGCTGTTCATCGCGTGGATGTGCAAACGCTACGTGCTCCGCTACGGCGGAGTCGACATGCACCGCCGCGCGACGTACTTCTTTCTCGGCCTGATCCTGGGTGATTACCTGCTGGGCTGCGCCTGGCCGCTGTTGGGGTGGGCGCTGGGGATGCCGACGTATAGCTTCCAGCAGTGAGGGTGGTCCTCAACGGGTAGGTGCGCTTCAGAACGTCCCGTACTCGTGCACCAACTCCATCACCCGGGTGTACTGCGCGAAGCTCACATCATCCGGGACCGAGTGGTCGGAGTGGTAGACGTATCCGCCGCCCTGCTTCATCCCGGGGAGCTTCGAGGCGATCTCGCGCTCGATGGCTGCTGGATCCGGGTTCGCCATGCAACGCGCGTCGATGCCGCCCATAAACGACAGCCGGTCGCCGTAGTCGCGCTTCAGCTTGAGCATGTCGTTGCCGGCTTTGACTTCCAGTGGCTGGATGCAGTCGAAGCCTGTCTCCAGGAACCCGTCCATGAAGTCCATCTTGTAGCCGCAGCAATGGAGAATCATCCACTTGCCGCGGGCTTTGAAGACATCGCAGATTCGCTTGTGAGCGGGGACGAGGAATTCACGGTGCATCGCGGCTGAGAAGAAGCCGCGATCCCGGTGGCCGAGGTCGTCGAAGATCCACCCGGCATCGAAGTCGAACCCGCGGGAGAACATCTCCTCGGCCATGTCGGCGCAGAGCTGTGCCTCCGTCATGAGCATGTCCTGGACCCAATCGGGATCATCGACCATCGCCATCATCAGCGCCTCGGGTCCCACCAGATTGCACACCTTGGTGAAGCCGGGGCCGATGCTCATGAAGCAGAACAAGCCCTTCTCGCGGGCGGCATCGTAGACTTGCTTCTGGGCGTCCCAGGCAACCCGCGAGTCGTTCATCGCCATCCGCGGCTTGTGTTCTTCCCAGCTCCCGCGAGTGGTGACCGTGTGGCCGATCAACTCCGGCGTTGAGGTTCGCGTCTTCCAGTTGCGTCGGAGCCCGCCATCGCCGGTCGTCGTGATCGTGTACTCGTCGGTCTCCTCCCTTGTCTCGACGGGCAACTGCAGCGAGTTGTCACCACCGTTGCCGTGGAACTCGAAGCCGAAGTGCTCGTGCGGCGACATCTCTTGTGGCAGCCCTTCGTTGTGCCATCGAGCAATCGTGGTTCCCCACGGCGAATCGTGGATGGGGACGCGGTCGGCTGCCTTGTGTGCGAGGGCGAGATGAACGCGTTCTTGCGAGGTCATTCAGGCGATCCCTCCCGAGCAGTTCGGTGAATGTGGTCGAAGGCAACCCGCAACTCCTCCATCGAGCAGTGCTCCTGCACAAAGTGCGTGGTGCAGTAGAGCAACCCGCCGTCGGCGAACAGGCGCATAACGCGATCGATCTCGGCCTGCAGGACGTCCAGCTTGCCGAAACCAATGGTCGTCTGTACATCGAGACCGCCCATGATGACGAAGGCGTCGCGGTACTTGTCGAGATAGACGCCGTAATCCATCCCAGCCGACTCCTGGTACGGGTGGACGACGTCGTACCCAAGCTGAACAAGCCCGTCGAGGACCGACATGACGTTACCGTCGCTGTGCACGCTGACGAACGCGCCGCGCCGCTTCACTGCATCGCAGGTGACCTTGTGGTAGGGGAACATCAACTCCCACCAGACCTTCGGACTGAAGAGCAGACCAGCCTGCGCTCCCCAGTCGTCGGACACGTGCACCATGTCGGCACCGAGGTCGAGGCAGTTCATGGCGAACTGCCTGTTCCACTCGGCCTGCCGCCGGTAGACCTCGTGCAGTTCCTTCTCGTACAGCGCCAGGTACATCAGGTGATTCTCAATGCCGAAGGGCCCGTTTAGGCACTCGAAGATCCCCGGCGTCTGCACGTAGACGAAGCGGCCGCGCTGTTCCTTGTGGTGCTTGAGTTGGTCGACGATTGGCTGGTAATCGCTCAGGTCGTTTGGGTCGGTCAAGTCGAGGCTGAGAAGTCCTGGCGGGTCAACGGGACCACCGCGCTCCGCGCGGAGGCGCTGCAGATCCTCGGCGGCGTACGAGCCCGGTCCGCCGAAGGCGTGGTGCATGTCGAACTCGTACTTGTCCTCGAAGTCCTCGACGGAGCCGAACGCCGCGGCGATCTGCTCGGACAGGTTTGCACGAACCCAACCGTAGATCGGCAGGCGGTCGGGCCTCTTGTGTTTGATGACTTGGATTACTCGTTCGCGCGGGAGCATTCGCACTCTCCTTGTGTGGGCGCCATCCGAGCCGCGAAGGTAACAGACCGGCACTCGCTGGAGCACGCACCGGGTCCGCTCCGTCCTCCCCGGTCGCGGCTCGGCTAACGGACGACATTCGTCAGCCGCTCAATCAGATCACCAACCGCCTGCCGCCGCGCGAAGATCACCCGCGGATCGGTGGTGTAGTTCCCCATGTCTCGCGAGACCTCTGCGGGCACCGTCGCCAGTTCCTGGGCCTGCGCGAGCAGCTCCGCTGCTGGGCGCCGGTCTGCCGGCAACGCCTTCGCCCTCTCGACGAGCTTAGACAGCAACACGAGGTACTCGTAGTCCTCAATGCCGTCGCGGATGACTTCCAGGCGGACTGACGGCCAGGGCGTGAAGTGGGGTCCGGGGTAGAGGAGCCAACCGTCGCCGTTGTCTTTGTAGGACTTGTAGGTGCCGATGTCTTTCCAGTGGAGCGGCACGTCCGGGAAGTGCGGCTCACCGGAGTCGGCGTTGGGCGGCCCATCCCAGTAGCAGACGCACCAGTAGAGGAATCCGGTGGCGCCATACTGCCGCGTTTGCCAGAAGAGCACCCGGTGCTCGACGGCGGGGCGGTCGATGAAGAAGTTGGCATAGGGGTGCTTTGGCGAGCAGCAGGTGTAGGTCCAGAGCGTGTCTCCCGCCCTCAACCGCTCCGTGTAGAACGGTGTGTCAAGGCGTGAGCTGAGCGGGCACCAGATGTCCACGAGACCGGCCAGTTCTACCGGGTTGGGGTCACCGAGGGTCTGCATGATGGGGAACTCGGGCGCGACCGCCTTGATCTTCGAGTACGCTTGGCGCAGGAAGTCGTAGTGCTCGCGACGCGGCTCGTCATAGCCGTAGAGGTACGCCTCCCCGGGGAAGCCCTGCCGCCTCCACTCGTCGGCGTACGCTTTCACGGTGGCCGCAGCCACGTCCGGGTCGTTGGCGCTGGTCCGACCCTCGCCCGTCCCGAGGGCGTTGCCGACGGGCGTGCGGTGCATGCAGAACGAGTACGGGGCGAAGTACTTCAGCGTCAACGGGGTGACCAGCTTCTGCAGTGCGCTCATGTCGACGGTCACTGTGCCGTCGTCGTTCTTCGTGGTGTTCACGAACTCGCGGGCGAAGTTCTTCGGCGCCAAGCGGTACTTGCCGAGGAACTCGCACCAAGGGAGGTACTGCATGGGCGTCATGACCTCCTGGTATGGCGCGTTGCCGTGGTACCACTGCGTCAACACCGACGCATACAGCCCGAACGCAGTCGCCAGCGTCCCCGGGCGAGGGAGCCGGAAGCTGCGGACGGTTAGCTCGACCGGGACTGCAACTGATTGCTTCGCCTGCCTGACGACGACTTCGCCGCGATAGACCCCCGGTCTTGCCTCGGGCGGCACGCTTACCGTGAACCACAGCGGCTGGCGCTGGGTAGCCGCCACGTCGAACGGCCCGGCGGGGTACAGCGGGTCGGGCCACCAACCGACGTAGTCGGTGGGATAGCCGGGCGGCGCGGTCTCGACATACTCGACCCGCTTCCACTCGATAGGTACCTCGCCACCGGCTCCCTTCAGCGGCGGCGCGTCGACCGACACGCCAGTCAGCGGTGCGCCGTTGGGCATGACGACGAGTTGGAACGACTCCGTCTCGTCGCGCGCGGCCGTGAGCCGGACACGCCGGGAAAGGACGCCGTCGATCACGTCGCCGTCTCGCCGGATCTTCTGCAGCGAGTGGGCGAGGGCAACGCGGAACCCGCCGGCGCCCTCGGCACCGCCCACTCTGAACATGTTGCTGAGGGCGGTCTGGCGAGCGGCGGTGATCGACTTCGAGATGTCTGCGAGCGAATGTCGCACACCATCCCAGCCGATTTCCGGGACGGCGACCGTGCCTTGCGCGAGGGAGCGTAACTGGTTCGAGGACTCGCGCGCCATGGCCAGCAACTTGGACGGTTCGACCAACTCCGCCGGGGAGAGGTCGCCCGCCTCCAGCTCCTTGAGAACGGCCGTCCGCTCTCGCTCCTTCGTGGTGAGCTGCGAGAGAAGATCGGCGCGGAGGAAGCGAGTGAGTTCCGGCTGGAGCGAGACGTTGCCGAACCGACCGGGGTTGTGGAAGCCGCCCAGCGACCACGTGGAGGTCTCGCCGTCGGCACGGTCGTTCCGGACCAGGTTGATCCCCCACGTCTCACCCGTGTCGAGGGTCAGCCCCAGCGCCGCGTACGGGATGGCCAGCTCGACGGTCCACTCGGTCTTGGCGCGCTGCACCTTGGCCTGCGCGCCGGACTCCCATTGAGTCGCCGTGCCGTGCGCATCGCGGATCACGCCCAGGCAGTTCACGCAGAACTGGTAGTAGTCCCGGTGCTTGTGCCACGGGTCGAGGAAGACTTCGACGCTGTCGTCCAGCCAGGTGTCGCCATCGTGCTTTGTCACCGCTTGCTTGAGCGTCGCGCCGAGCGGATGGGGGCAGCGGAAGGCGACGTACAGGCTCTCATTGTCGTACGCCAGCCAGGCGCGCGGCTGCGTCTGAGGCAGCGCGGCGCCGGTGTGCAGGACGAACTGCGTGAGGGCTCGATCCGGGCGCCAGCAAGCATCGTCGAGGTTGCCGTCGAGCGTCGGCGTTCCCCGCGCCGCGTCCGTCGAGGGCGTACCGAGAAGCGCCACGTCGTCGAACCAGGTCCGCGCCTCATCCCTTCCGTAGAGCGGGAATCCGACGGTCTTGGCGTTCTCTGGAAGCGGTACCTCCTGCTGAAGGTAGGTCCACCCAGCAGCGTCGCCCGGCACACGGATCGGTGTGAATCCGAGGTGGTTCTTCTGCGCGTCGTAGGTGTGCACGCCTGCGCCGCCCGACGGGCCGTGGTCGCTCTTCACCCAGAACGAGGCAATGAGCGTCGCCCCGCCCTCGACGGCGATGCCGTACTTGTTCCACTGGACACCTGCTCTTCCCGAAGGGTGCGCTGCCTCGCTCACCAGCAACCCGCTGGCGTGGCCGGAGTGGAAGACCGTGGTGTCGCGCCGAGGGCTGCCCCACGCCTCCGGTCTGGGCGGGAAGGCCGACCAGAAGGTGGGCAGCGCCTCGCCTGCCTCGAACCCGCCGTTGTCGACGAGTGTGTAGAACTTGGCAACGTCGGGGGAAAGGGGCTGAGCTACGGCACCCGGTACGCCCGAGATGAGCAGAGCGAGACCCGCTATGCGAGGGAGTTGGATGGCCTTCATCTTCACCGCTACCACCTCCGCCTGGTCACTCGACAGGACGCCGGTTCATGATCTTCAATGTTTGGCACCTGTGCGGCCGAGCGCTCACCGTGTCGTTGCCGCGTTCCCCGATTCTACCGCACTCCTGCTGCGAGGGTTGACGTCGGCCCCCGGGGAGCGTATGCTGGGCGAGATGATTTTCACGGCCCGTTCGGCCAACGGCTGGCTATCACGCCGGAGCTTCGTCGAGGGCGCCACCGCTGGCGCCGTTGGCGCGGCTATTGGCCGGTCCATGGCGGCTGACGAACCCAAGCTGGAGTCCCCAATGAACGCTGCTACCGATCGCCTGACGCACCTGTCGGAACACCTCGCCGTCTACCACGGGCCGATCAACGTCGGCATCGTGCATGACGCCGGCAAGGCGCTGCTTTTCGACTGCGGCGAGGGCAGCGTTGCGGGCGTGCTGGGCCTGCTCGGCGTCACCAAGGTGGACCGGATTCAGTTCACCCATCATCACCGCGATCAAGCGTGTGGCGCGCTCGAGCTGGTCGCGCATGGGGCGCGACTTGGCGTGCCGGCGGCGGAGCGCCCCTACTTCGACAACGTGTCCGCTTACTGGACCGACCCCAAGAGCCGCTGGCATCTCTACAACCAGCACCCGCACCACTTGATGCTCGCCGAGCCGGTGCCGGTGGCAGACACGTACGCCGATGGTGATTCGCTGTCGTGGGGGCCGGCTGAGATGCGGGTGCTGGCTACGCCCGGTCACACCGATGGCTCCGTGACCTATCTTGTCGAGGTAGACGGGAAGCGGACCGCCTTCTGCGGCGATGCAATCTGTGGCCACGGCCAGGTGTGGGAGCTGTACAGCCTGCAGAAGGGCACGCAGACGACTGACTACCACGGCTTTCTCGGCGCCCGGCCGGAGTTGGTTCGGAGCCTTGCGCGCCTCAAGGAAGCCCGCCCCGACCTGGTCGTCCCTTCCCACGGCCGGATCACGGACGACCCGCCAGAGGCCCTCGACGCTCTGGTTGCGCGGCTTGACGCCTGCTACGACAAGTACGTTGCCATCTCGGCACTGCGCCACTACTACCCCAAGCTGTTCGAGGAATACGCTGGGCGCGGCGATCACCTGCCCCTCCGCCCGGGCAAGCCGGTGCCGGACTGCCTCCGACACTTCGGCACGACCTGGATGCTGGTCTCGGAAGACAAGTCTGCCTTCGTGATGGACTGCGGCGGCCCGCAGGTGATCGAGGAGATCCGTGCACTCACTGAGCGAGGCGAGATTGGCGAGGTTGAAGGGCTCTGGGTAACCCACTACCACGACGATCACGTCGATGCCATCCCGGCGTTCCAGCAGGCGTTCGACTGCCGCTGCCTGACCGATCGTTCCGTGGCGGCAGTCATCACCAACCCGCGGGCCTGGCGGCTGCCGTGCATTTCGCCGAGCGTGTGCCGCGTCGACCGGGCGACCGAGGACGGTGAGTCGTGGCGGTGGCACGAGTTCCAGCTCACCGCGTACCACTTCCCCGGGCAAACGCTCTACCACTCCGGGCTGTTCGTTGAGGGGCGCGGCCTGCGGATGCTCTTCACGGGCGATTCCTTCACCATGGCGGGGATCGACGACTACTGCGCGCACAACCGCAACTGGCTGGGACGGGGGGTAGGGTTCGACCGCTGCCTGGCCTTGATCGAGAAGCTGCATCCCACCCACCTGTTCAACTGCCACGTCAACGAGGCGTTCGACTTCACCCCCGAGGAATCCCGCTTCATGCGCGCAAATCTCGCCGAACGCGAGAAGCTGTTCGGCGACCTGACGCCGTGGGACCACCCCAACTACGGCATGGACGAGCCATGGGTGCGCTGTTACCCATATGAGCAGCGGACGAAGCCCGGTGAGGACGTGCGCTTCCGCGTGGGGGTGACCAACCACTCGGCCCAGCCGCGTACGGCGACGTGCCGGGCCGTGGCGCCGCGGGCGTGGGGCGACGCGGTCACCCCGACCGATTGGGTCTCCGCCGCGGTGCCCGCCAAGTCCGACGGCGAGTTGCAGGTGCGCGTGTCTGTCCCTCCCGGCGTCTTGTCGGGGCGCTACGTAGTGCCGGTTGATCTTCGATACGGCCAGTGGTCGCTGCCGCAGTGGACTGAGGCGATCGTGGTGGTGTGAGGCATGCGGTGTACCCGAGCACCGGCGCCGAGCTGCAATCGTCGACATTGACCTCCCCTCGCTACTGAGCCTCGTCGAGGGTGGGTTGGAGCTGGTCCCGCAGGGACGGGAGGCGCTCCTTGATCGTCTGCCAGACGAGGTGGTAGTCGATGCCGAAGTAGCCATGGATGAGGCGATCGCGCATCCCAGCCAGGGGCTGCCAGGGAACCTCCGGGTAGCGGCCACGCACCTCGTCCGGGACCTGCTTCGCGGCCTCCCCAATGACCTCGAACTTGCAGACAACTGCGCTCTTCGTCTTGTCGTCTGCCAGGAAGTCGTCTTCGTCCATGCCTGCGATGAAGGACTCAATGCTGTCAATGGCGTCCCGAATGTCCCTGAGGTAGAGAGAGGAATCCCTCATACAGGGGCTGCCTCCTCCAGAACTCGGGCCCGCATCTCGTCGCGCAGGGCACGGCGAGTCACGAGGTCGACCCTGCGCAGGAGGCGCGACTCCAGGAACTGCCCCAGACCAACCAGTTCGAGCAGGCTGGCGCCCGGCTCAAACTCAACCAACAAGTCTACATCGCTGTCTGCGTTCTGCTGGTTGCGTGCGAAAGAGCCGAACAAGCCGATCTCGCGCACGCCAAACTCCCGCTGTAGGTCCGGCTTGAGCTTCTGCAGTTGGCCAACAAGTGTGTCGCGACTGTCCATGGCTTCCTCGGGGTCGACGCTGCTGGACCGGCCGGGGTCGGTGCGGCAGCGGCACGTAAGTGCACACGATTGTAGGGCAGGCGCCGCCTCTTCGGCAAGTGTCGCCTGCGTGCGGCCGGAGGGCGGCTGCGTGCAGGCGAGTCCCACTCCTCTTCGCGGCGACCGGGAGGTCTACCCAATCGCCGGCACCCAGCGGGTGGGCGGCGGCTACCGACGATGCACGGCAGGTGTTCGGTCGCCCTCGCCGGGCCACCGAATCTCATCCGTTGCCTCCGCCCAGGTCACAGTGAGGTGGAGGCCGTCGTCGTGTTGGGCGAACGCAACCTTTGGTGCCTGCGTCCCGCCGGGCAGCGGCACCATGACGGCAGTGAACTCCGGTCTCACCGTCCTCGCTGTCGCCTTGAGTCGAGGGTGTGTTTCGTAAGCGTGAACCTCGAAGCGAATCGGCGCCCCCGCGTGCATGAACAGCAACAGGCGCGGCGGAGCGGCTCCCTCTTCGCGGACGACGCGCATGGGCGCAGCGAGGGTGCCAGCTTCGGCTTCGAGCTGCAGCGCCTGCAGGCTGGCGACGAACGGAGGAGCAGCTTTGGCATCGGCAGTCACCAACACGCGGTCCACCTGCGCGCCCGGTTCGCGCGTGATGAAGCGGAGCGTGTGCTCACCGGCCGTGAGCGGGAATGACACTGGCGTGGAGGGCACGTCGGCAGCCACCTTGCCCCACGTCCACGTGCGCAGGCCCGGCATGTGCCAGGCGACCGGCTTGCCTTCGTCGACTTGGACCATGAAGGAGTCGGACTTCGCGGCTTCGGCACCCGCAGCGCGAACACGCGCCCAGACGACGTAGTCGCCCGGCTTGTCGATGGTCAGGCGCCATCTGCAACTGCCCTTGTCGGTGGCATCGGTCGGCGTCTCGACGAATGCTCCGCCGGAGGTCGATTGCGGAAGAATGGTCGCGCCCGACTCGCCGACCTCGATGGTGTTGTGCTCGTCGGTGTGAAGGAGCCACGTGAACTCATGCTCGACGTCGTCCTTCTCAAGGTCATCCAACACGACGGCATACGCCGGCACGCCTCCCGACGGACGCACGAACAGGCAGCGGCGCAAGGCGTGCCGCACCTTCGCGCCCGGCTGTCCCTTGTCGTTGGTGTTGTACGCCTCGGTCGCGTCGCAGAGGGCGTAGCCGTAGCGGTCGTTGTTCTCGTAGGTGACGATCCTGCCGTTGGTGCCCGCGCCCGCCCCGGATAGCGCCTGCCCTTCGTCGTCGATGAGCACGCAGTTGTGCGCCACGGTCTGGTCGCGGCCGCCGGGCTGCCGGTTGTTGCCGTAGCCCGAGTCGATTGCCCAGCGCTGCCCAAGTCCGTAGAGCGTGAAGTGCCCTTTGTCTGCCTGATTGTGGGTCACCGGGTGGAACGGGCCGGCTTCGGTGGCGAACATAACGTCGTCTCGCCCCCAATCGGTGCGGAAGACACAGAGCCCGCGCCCGAGGAAATGCTCTGCGAGCGGCTCCCCAGCCGACGCGGGGTCCTGCGCTGGTACCCCGTTGTCCCAGGCAATCCGCAGTGGCGAGTTCCCCGAGCCGCAGCGTTCCCACAGCCACTTCGCCAGCCCGCTGTCGTACGCAGACGCGAGGCGCAGCATGAACGGATCGCTCAGGCCCGCGTAGTTGGCGTCGTTGCGCGCGTCGAAGACGCCGTCGCCTGGCAACAGCGATTGGGCGAAGAAGTGCGGCACTCGCCGAAGGTGGGGGGCGTCGAAGAGGTCGGGGCCGCCGTTGCGTTTGAGTGCATGGGCGAAGAGCACTGCGTTTGTCAGCCCGTACTGAGCGTACCCCGTTCCCTCGAAGTACGCGCCCTGATCGTCGAAGCCTCTGTCGAGCCAGGTGCGAATGCGCTCGGCGCAGGCGTCGAGCCACTTGGGCGCTTCCTCGGGGAACCGATCCTGAAGCTTCACTGCAAGGCAGCCCGCCGCGCCAAACGACACGCCCATGAAGTTGTGGTGTGGGACCCACCACGTCTTCTCGTCCGTGCCCTCCTTCAGGATCACGCGCAGGTAGTCAGCGGCGACGTCCTCGACGGCGCGCCGCTGCTCGTCGGTCATCGCCTCGCCCAGCCAATCCAGCCCCATGGCGAACCCACGCATCAGGTCGCCCCGGGCGCCGGCAAAGCTCTTGGCGACGCGCTCGTCCGAGGCCGGGAGTTTGCGGGCGGCGGTGAGCAGAACCTCGATGCCGTGGTCAGCGTACCGTCGGTTGCCAGTGAGCTGGTACGCGAACCCGAGGGTCTGTACCCAGTCGGTCAGCTTGCGGCCGAAGGTGTGGGCGAGCACCTGAATGCGCATCCCCTCAACCGGTTCGTCGATCCCGTCGGGATCGGCGAAGTGCGGCGAGCCGGGCCTGCAGTGGTCGTCTGCCTGCGCTCTGAGCGCCTGCCAGACGGCAGCGTTCCCGCCAGCCTCCACTCGCTCGCGGAGGGGAGGCAACTCAGCCTCGGAGAAGACGAGACAAGGTCCAGGCGCGGCTTGGCAGTTGCAGGCGAAGGTGACCAGCATGAGCGTAGCAAGCTCCATTCGAGTTCTCCATCCGTGGTGTTGTGTGACTACATGATGCCAGATGCTGGGCTACGTGTCACCTGCACCGGCCAGGAGGGGCAGGTTGAAGGGAGGCGCCGCCTGCCGCCGAATAGACCTCGGCGAGGAACACTGCCATGAACACCCACGCAGCGCTTTGGGCTGCCGCCATCGCTGTCACTGTCGGTCACGCCGAAGAGCCGGTGGTGAGACCGGGCTGGGATTGGCGCCTGCCGGCTGCGGTTCAGCCAACGCCATACTCGGGCTACATCACTTGGGGCAACAGACGCTTCGACCCGGCCATCACCGTGCGCGGTCTCTTCGCCACTTGGGCGCAGTTGAACCCGGCGCCGGGGGTGTACAAGTGGGAGCGGCTGGAAGAGCAGATCCGCCAGAGCGCCGAACAGGGCATGCGGGTCGGCATCCACCTGACTGGTGTGCAGCGGGAGGCGGTGCCGGACTGGGTGATCGAGAAGTACCACCCGGTGGTGGTGGCCGTGCCGGTGCTGCAGGACAACCAGCCGTGGCGGATCAGCAACGTCCTGCCGTGGCAACCCGACATGGACCGGGCGTTCCTTGAGTTCCTCAGCGCATTCGGCAAGACGGGCATCGCGCAGCGCGACGAAGTCGTCTACGGCTACATCCATGGTATCAGTGCGTCACGCGGCGAGGAGATGTTCATCCGGCCCATCGACTTGAAGCAGTGGCAGGCGACCACCGGCGTGACCGCCCAGCAGTTCGCCGACTGGTTGAGGCGGCGAATCGACGCCATGTGCGAAGCCTTCAAGGGAGTGGAGTACAAGCTGGCGGTCATGTTCGACGGGCCGCTGGGACCGACGCCGGAATTCCGCGCGGCGACGGCAGGGCTGTGCGACTACTCGCTCAAACGCGGCACCGGCATCCGCGGTGGCGGAATCGACTTCATGCAGGTGCTCTTCAACGCGCCGGGGTGGGCGTCGAGCGTCGACAAACAGGGCTACTGCGTGGTTGACGACGACGATCCGGTGATTCGCGAACGCCGGTATCGGGGCGATGAGAACGAGGAGTATGGCAAGTACTGGGAGTGGCGATTCGGGCCGGTGGACGGGTATCGCTACCGGCATCGAGTATGCGTGCTGCGCGGCTTGCAGATGCAGCAGAACTTCCAGATGGTCAGCCCGGCCACGCTGGAACTCGACCCCGATCTCAACGAGTACGCTCGAATCGTCCAGGGCTACCGTCGCGACGATTCGCCCGACGCCTGGGCGTATCTGCGCGAGTGTCAGCCGCGGAGCGGCACCGTCAAGAACATCGAGCGGTGGCTGATCCAGCGCGACGTACCGGGCAGCCAGAGCGCGGCCGACGAGCGCGTGGACCGATACCCGCTGGCCAGCGACCCACCAGACCGGCACTACGACCACGATGCTCGCCGGACCGATATCGCCAACGGCCAGTCCGGTCTGCTCTTCCGCCTGGACCGCGTCTTCTGGAGCAAGCCGGCTCCGGCAACCGTCAAGGTAACCTACACCGACAAGGCGCCGACAACCTGGTGGCTCCACTACACCGACGGCAACGGTCAACTGGCAAAGAGCCCCACCGTCCGCACCGTCGGCGACGGTGCGCGCAAGACCGCCACCTTTCACCTGGACAGCCTCTCCGCCGGCGGCCAGTTCCCGAACGACGCCGCCTTCCGGACGTGGCAAAGCACCGAGCCAGCGGACACCGCTGAGCGCGTCAAGAACGGCGACTTCGCCCAGGGCGCCGAGAGCTGGAGCGTCCCGGACCTCTATCTCGTCGCCCCCGACCCGGACCGCCCCGGCAAGCAGCGCCTCGAGTTCTCATTCAAGGACTTCGAGGACCCGCCCCACGTGGACCAGCTTGTCACGCTGAAGAAGGGCGTCGCCTACCGCCTGTCGGCAAGCCTCTTCAACGCCGGTGAACGACTCAAGCCGTGCGTCCGCGTGGCGGGGATGGACTGGGACACGATCCTGATGCTGACCGCCGAGAGGACCAACGAGTGGGAGACCGTCTCCGGCACTCTCCTCGCCCAGGAGGACGGACCAGTCCGCGTGCAGCTCTTCGGCCAGGGCCGGCAGTACCGCACGCCAGGGCAGTCCGGGCAGAGCATCTTCCGAGACCTGTCCCTCAAGCCGGTACCTCTGCGCGAGGCGCTGGACGTGCCGGAGATGGACTTCCGGCTGGAGACCGACGGACCGGGCGACGTGACTGTGACGATGATGCGGGTAGTGAAGGGGAGGTACTGATCCGCGGTCACTGGGTTGCTGGCAGGACGCCCGGCATCGGCGCCAGTGGTCGGGCCGCGCCCGAGAGGCGAAGCGAGGTCGCCGCTTCTGCCGAGCCACCACCTCAGTCTCCTGCCTCAGCTCCACGATCACGTTTACTGGGTGAAGCTTGCTCCGTTCGTGGAACACCTACCGTGGTTCGTCGCCCAGTCCGGCGCGTCGGTACTACCGGGCCGAGGTCTTCCCGAGCACGTACGCCAGGAAGCAGACCAGGATATGGGCGTCGACGCGGTCTTCCCGCCACCGCCATCATGGGCCAGGGGACCTCTTCCCGTCCGGGCGCCATGGGTTGCTCCAGGAACTGCGGCGATCTCAGCGTCTGCAGTAACTGCATCCCCATCCACGCGCTTCCGAACTCCCGGCAACGCTCCACCCCACTATCTGCTGCGGAGCTCTGGGGAGTAGAAAGCGACTACGTGCACCTCGCCTTCCACGTTGGTCAGCCGCACGCACTCGTTCGCTGGGGCGAAGTCCTGCCAGGGCTTCCCGTTGACTGTCACGCGTCGCATGGGGAGGCCGGTAGGGTGGCGCAGCCGTAGGAGGACCTCCGCGGGAGCGCTATGCGAGGGCAGCGTCAGGGCCGCGCGGAGGGCGCCGTGGTCCGCGTCCGAAGTTAGCTCATAGCTCACGGGCCCGAACCACGTCGGCGCGTTGTGTACCGCAATCCGCTGCCCCCGTCTCAGCCACTCCCGGGGCGTGGCGCGAGCCAGCCAGAGGGCGTCGCCCTGCTCCCTCACCAGCGCCATGCGGAAGCGCTCCAGGAACGCAGCTTCTTCGAAGAGCTTGTCCGGCGGGCCGCCTGTGGTGTGTTCGCGGAAGGTGTACTCGCCCGGCATGATGTCGACGGCGTACTGATTGAGCCACGAACGCAGGAAGCAGGGCACGTCGTCGCTGTCCAGGTGGATGTTCGCGTGGCGCTCCAGACCACACTGGTACTGCCAGCTCGCGTGCGCGAACCAGTCTCTATCCGCCTGGTAATCCGGTGTCCGGTCGGCGAGCTTCGGATTCTCCAGCAGCAAGCGGTCCTCCAACACGTCCAGGTGACCTTGGACGCGCGGATCAGTGGGCGCAAGCAGACCGGAGGGGCTGATAAGTGGGTCCGCGGACTGGACCGTGTCCCAGTAGAAAGCCCCCACATGCCCCTGGCACCGTCGCCAGCCCCACGCACCCGAGGCGAAGCCGCGCACGTAGGGCGCAAAGGGGATAAAGGAGTGGTAGGTGCCGTCCCGCGTGGCCACCGCCGGGGTCAGTGCAATCGACCGGCCAACGGAGGTGAGGAGGTCCCGCCGGTACGCCTCGGCCTCTGTCGCCAGCCGGCTCGCCGCTGGCGCCTCCACGCCCCTCAGCACATCCGCTGTCTGCTTCACTGCCAGCCAATAGTACGCCTCAGTCTCGTAGAACTGCATGTGCATGCACATGCTGTCCGGGGTGACCACCTGCGCGGGCTGCAGCCCCTTGCTCCAGAGCCGGTCGCCACCGGGGAGGAGTCTGCCGAGCAGCTTGCGTTGGCGCAGGATCCACTGGGCGTTAGCCACCATCCGGGGAGCCGCGGCCTACAACCACGCCCTATCGCCGGTCAGGCGGGCGTGCTCGACCAGGGCAAATATGATTGCGCCAGGTCCCATGCTGTGCACGCCATCCATGTGCCCGCCGGCACCGTCAATGCCCTCCGCCAAAGTGAGGCAGCCGATGCCGTCGGCGAAATGCCCCAGTGGCCGGTCGGGCTTCGACCACGGGTGTTGGCCGCCCTGACCGGGCGTCACGTTGTGGTGCAAGGGCAGGCTGAGCCACTGCTGTAGGCCGTCTGCCGCCTCCTGGTGCATGCCCTGCAGGTCCACCGCGCGCAGGATCAGGTACGTCTCGGCGGCGAGAATGCCGAAGGGGTAGTCGTTGAACCGCCAGCGCCCCGCGCACTCGCCGTCACCGCCCCGGCGACCGGGCTGCGCCAACCCACGGCCACGTCCCGGTCCGGTAGTGGGTGCATGGCGAGGCTGTGCGCCGGGATAGTCAGCGAACCGGCAAGGCCTGTTTCGTCGGTGGGATTCGCGCCAAACCAGGGGATGACGTTGTCCGCCCAGCCCCGCATCAGCGGCAGACCCGGCATCTCGTCCATGCGGGTTGCCAGAAGGGTCTCCTCAGGCGCCGGGAGGGGAGACGCCTGGACGGCTACTTCCGAGGGGTCTGGCTCGCGGGTCCCGCGGACGAAGAAGCCGTACTCCGGAGCAAGAATGGGCCCGTGTTCGAGGTCGGCAGCCAGGAAGGAGAAACTGCCTGAGCGCGTCCAGAGGGTGACAATGGTCCGGGCCACGTCCTCCTGCTGTGCCGCGTACGGCCAGGTGCGTCGCCACGCCGACCGGCCCATGTAGAGCAGACTGAACCGGACGCCGCGACGGCTGCCTCCGACAGGCTTCGAGGACCACCCGTGGGGCGCGGTCACCACGGTTCCCCGGTCGCCGGGCAGCGACTGCAGACCGCTGAGGACCCCGTCATAGCCTTCCACGCGCCCGTGGTGCGCCAGCTCCGCCCGGGCCGGCTCGTAGCCCCACTCCACCTCGACGGACATGCTCTTCCAGCGGTCCGGCACGTAGGCATGCAGTTTGGGGACCGCCCAGTGCGCCGCGTCGCCAGCGTCGGCCAGGGCCACAACGACGCCCCAGGTGTCCACCGGGACCTGGTACGAGTAGGTCAGGCCGTCAGGCGAGGTCTCAGGCGCTACGAGCTGCTTCAGCGAGCGCGGATTCCACCACGTGTGCGCGGTGCCGTCTGTGGCGTCCAGGCAAGTGACCACCAGCTCCGCCGCGCTTGGCTGGCTGCGCGCCCCGGCGGGCCAGTGCAACCCCAGGCGCCGCAGCGGGCGCACCTCCTCCCCCAGCAGGCCACAGAGTACGCGCCTGAGCGCCGGCGGCCTCCGGTCCACAGGCTTGTCATACGGCAGGCCTGCGTACTGCATGAGCAGAACCCAGCTCTCCGGCGGGTTCTGGGCGGCGGGGCGGTCGGCGCGGTAGAGATAGGCACTGGAGGCAATGTCCGCAGGCAGGCCCGCCCGCGGAGCGAAGTCGTTCGTGAGAGGTGAGGCAGCCACCCGCCTGCCCGAGCAGACGCCAAGGAGGAGGACGGAGAGCAGCACGGTCTTCAGAGCAATCATCAGAGCACCTGCCAATAAGCAGCCGGGGACGAGCCAGCGACGGTGGTCCAGGCCCACGCAACGACTTGTCCCTGGTGCCCGCCGACTCGCTCCAGGCGCGCTGCCATGCCCACGTCAGCCTCACCGGCACTCTCGCGGGGCTCCTCCGAGAGTCGCGTAGAGCGGTCTCCATCCGTCGGCGTGTGCGAGCCATGGCATGAACAAGGGCAATTCCTGCCAACAGACCCATAGCGCCGGGGAGGTACAATGGCGGATTGGAATGAAGGTCCGTCGCCAACTTGGGCAAGGAAGACGCCTCTCCCTGGCAACGTCGCTGCTTGTCCTCTCGTGCTGCGTGCGCGCACTGCCGGTGAGCGCCGCCAACGACCCAGCGCAACTTCTGCAGGAGTGGGTGGTGGACGGCAACGAGACTCCCGCCGGCGTGTCATTCTGGAATAGCGGGACACTCGGGATTCAGGCCGAGTTTGCAGTCGCTCCGGAGGTGGCCTTGCCGGAGGGGACCGGCGCGGCGGTGGTACGGGTCATCCAGAGCCCCTGCGCCCAGCCTTCTGACATCCAACTCAACTACCTCGCCAAGCAGCCCCTGGGGAAGGGCGGCACGTACCGCGTGTCGTTTTGGGTTAGGGCGTCAAGGAAGACGTCGTTCGACGCGGCGGTGATCCGCGACGACCCACCGTGGAGGGCCGTTGCCGCAGGCGCGACAACCCGGGTCGACGTTGATACCGACTGGCGGCAATGCCAGCTCGCGTTCGTTCCGGACGAAGACGTGTCGCGCGAGGAGGGCATCCGGTGTCCCTATCTGGGTCTGGGCACAGTGCCTCCCGACACCACGCTCTGGGTCGGCGGGGCAGCCCTCTTTGAGATCGAGGCTCCGCCCCCGCCGGTACCTCTGCTCAGGTCCGCCGAACTGCTTGAGAATCCCGGCTTCGAGGCGGGTCTGAGCGGCTGGGTCCCGCAGGCCGGGGAACTCTCCCTGGCAGCCGACGCAGGCCGCACCGGCGCTGCTGCGTGCCTGGTGAAGAACCGCAGCAAGCGTTGGGGAACGCCTTCGCAGGACGTTCGCGCTGCACTCGCAGCAAACGGCATGGCGTTCTACGAGTTCGGCGCCAGTGTCCGCGAGGCGAAGGGGAAGGGCGAGGCCTTTGCCGTCCTCCACTTCCGGGATGCTGTCGGCGACCACTGGGTCACCTCCGAGACGCGCGGGCTGAACGACGGCGGGTTCACGGTGCTGAGCGCCCACCGACTTGTCACCTGGAAGGGCCAACTCGAAGCGGCGGATATTGGCGTGCAAACCACCGGCAGCAACACGACCGACATCCTGGTGGACGACTTCTCGTTGCGCGCCCTTGAGAATCTGGCGCGAAGTCGCCCCGCCACCTCCTCCGGTGACGCAGCAGGGGGACCGCCCGCCCGGGCCGTCGACGGCGACTTCACCACCAGTTGGCGGGCGGCGACCACCGAGGACTCCTGGCTCGAAGTGGCTCTCGGCAGGAATGTCTCCTTCAATGCCTGTGTACTGGGAGAAGAGGGAGCGCACACCCGATCCTACGCCCTCGAAGCCTGGGAGGGCGGCCAGGGGCACACGGTGTTCGTCGGCGGCGAGATCTTCGGGGAGGTGGACGAACTCCACTTCCCGCCCGCCTCGGGCAGCAAGGTACGCCTTCGCTTCACCCGGGCGGAAGGGGCCCCCGCGATCACCGAGTTCGCCCTCTACGGGACCGCCATCCGCGACAGAACCATGCGCGTTGCCTTACCGTCAGTGGACCCGCGGGAGCGAGGCGAACGCACGCTGGTGGGAGCCATTCGCTGGGACGGCTGGTGCGGCGACAAGAGCCGCGTCGGCCTTGAGTTGGAGCGCGTGATGGCTCCCGAACGCTACCAGTACCGGCTGCCCTTCTATGCGCAGGTCCGTGGGCCGGGACAGGTGGAGACCCGGTGCGTGAGCCAGGAGACGATGGATCGCGAGATCGCCTTCGCGAAGGAGGCGGGGATCGACTACTGGGCTTTCGACTGGTACCCGCCGGCCGACGGTCTCTCGACCGCGCGTTCTCTGTACCTGACCAGCGCAAACAGAAACGACGTGAAGTGGTGCGTCATTCTCGGCACGGGCGCCTTCTCGGAGGAAGACCGTCGCTGGCTCATCGGGCAGTTCCGTGCGCCCAACTACCAGACTGTCCTCGCAGGACGCCCCCTGGTTTACGTGTTCAACGCGAGTCGCCGATTTGGTCCCTTGGTGAAGTCGCTCCGCGACGAGGCGGCCGCGGCCGGTTGCCCGACGCCCTTCCTCGTCTTCATGGGGTGGGGGCCCGCAATCGCCCAGGCCGCCGCCGAGTGTGGCGCCGACGCCCTCGGCGCGTACGTGAATCCACTCGGTGACCGCGCCCCCTTCGCCAGCAACATGGCCCACGAACGGAGCCAATGGGAAGCGCTGCGCGGGACCGGCCGGCAGATGGTGCCCACCGTCACCACCGGGTGGGATCCGCGGCCCTTCCTCGATTGCCCGGTGCCGTGGTACCCTGGCGCCACCGAGCGCAACTGGGTCGAGACGGCGAAGCCCGAGGAGGTATCCCTGCACCTCAGTACCTGCCTGAGCTTCGTGCAGAGCCACCCGGAGGCGACCCTCGCCAACACCGTACTCGTCTATGCCTGGAACGAGAACGCCGAAGGCGGTTGGGTCATCCCCACCCTTGTGGAGCAGCGCGACGCCGGCATTCCCCTGCGCCTGGACGCCGTCCGCAGTGTCCTGAAGCCAGCCATCCCTCGCGGGTCCGGTTGGGATCAGCTCACTCGATAGCGAGAGAGCGAGAACGCCTAACCAACCCCCGTCGGTTGGGGATCTCGATCCCGGCGATTGGGGGATTTCGGCGCCGGCGTTGACAGCGGCCGAGGGCCCCGCGGGGTTCGCTGCCCCGGGTGAAAGGGACTGCGTCGGCACGGCAGTCTGGACCTCGTGAAAGACGGACGGTAATGTGGCGGACCTCGCCGACCTGCCCACTCCCGAGACCACCGCAACCCGGCTGGTACAGTACTCCGCAGTGGATGCCGTACAAACAGAACAGGCTCCCGAGTTTCCTCGGGAGCCTGTTGTGCGGTTGATGGTAGCGGGGGCTTGGTTCGCCGCGAATGCAAGTGCCCTCGCGTGGGCGTTCGCGCACCGGCTACCGAGGAAGGGGAGGCATTGAGAGGGCACGGTCAGCGGTCCCTCAGATCGGAGACACGGTAGTGCTGCATGGTGAGACGGCCCCGACTGGGCGCCCTGGTGGGCGACCGTACCCCCCGCGGCGTCTGGCCGGCTCACCGAAGAGCGCAACCGGCAGTCGGTGCTGCGGCAGCGTCACGTCTGAGTGCTCATCGCGTCAGCGCCGAATTGCGGTGCACGGGATGAGAACGAACGTTTGCAGGCCCAGACATCCTGGGGTAGCATTGTGCTGGGAGCCGGACCGCGACAGGAGGCGCCGCTGGCGAGACCCTCCAAGCGGGAGGAGGCAGACCAACGGGGACCCCTCATGCGGCAGAGGCCCCCTCATGGGGTGAGAACATGAGACGCAAGTTCAACGGAAACCAATGCACAGCGAAGTCGAAGACAACCGGAGAGCGGTGCGCTCAGCCGGCCGCGCATGGCTTCAGTGTGTGCGTCTACCATGGCGGGAAGACGCCAGCAGGGATCGCCTCTGCCACGTTCAAGCACGGGCTGTACTCGAAGCAGTTGCCGACGCGCCTGGCGGCCCGCTATCGAGAAGCCACGGAGAACCCGGAGCTGGTAGCGCTGAAGCACGACGCCGCAGTCGCCGTTACCCGCATCTGCGAACTGCTGTCGGAGCTTGACGAAGAGGGAAGTCCGGCGCTTTGGAGGGCGGCACGCGCCAAGCTGGCGGAGTTCAAGGCCAGCATCAACGACGTAGAACGGGCGCGGGCGGTATTGAACGAACTGGACGACATCTTTGCGCGCGGCGCCGGCACGGAAGCGCGGTGGGAGAGGATCGGGAAGTGGATCGACACCCACGGGAGGCTCGTGGAAAAGGAATGGCACCGGCTTAAGGACCTGCAACTCGTGATGACTGCCGAGCAGGCGGCGCTGGTGTTCACGGCGCTGCAAGAGTCGGTACTCAAGCATGTCAAGGACAACGATGCACTTGTCGCTATCAGCGAAGACCTTCGGCGGCTTTCTGCTCGCGAAGGCTGGTGATGCTGGGCTGCGGCGTGGTCGTTGAACAGGGCGAGGCGAGACCTGAGCGCCCAGCAACGGGCGGCTATCTGGGTGCACTGCAACGCGCAGAGCGAAGCGTGGCAGGCTGAGCAGGCGCGCATTCGCGACGAGGCAGACAATAAGCGGAGTGAGGCAGCGAGCAGCAGGGGGCGCAAGGAAGACGGGACGTTCAGGGAGTCCAGTGGCGGAACACTTAGTGCCGCAACTGGTGACGACCGGCACCCTACCCGTGAAGCCAAGGCAGCCGCAAGCAACACCAACCGGGGAGCAGTAGAGCGCGCGGAACGGATGCAGCGAGACCGCCCGGACCTTGCCGCACAAGTGCGCAAGGGCGATCTGAAACCTGCGGCGGCCCGGAAGAAGATAGCGCAGGTCGCCCCCGTGGCTTGGCGCCTTCGTCCTGGAGTTCCTGACCGCGCTGGCCAAGATAAGCGGGTGCATCTGATAGGAGGTAGCAGGGGCGGAGGAGGTGACCCACAGTTTGGGCTCGCACCCCGTAGCCGTCACCCACGGGGCCTGCTTCCCAGCCACAGGTGCAACAAGCTGGCGTGACCACGACGACACGAATGAGAGCCGGACCCGGGTGGTGCGGCGTACCGACAGAAGAAGGCGGCCCCTCCGGGGGTCGCCTTTCTTCGGCGTAGGTCCCCACATGCCCGCCAATGGGCCGGCCGTCGCTCGACCCTAAGCTCCTGCGACGCGTGGTGCCGGTTCCGGCCGTCTGGCAGCAGCTTCCCGTCGCCGGGCGCCGGGGGCTGGCTTCCTGACAGCAGAACGGCCCGGGCACTCCTGCGGAGCGGCATCCGGGCCGGAGGGAGACGGCGGGAAGGAGGGCGCCGTCTCTCGGGAGAGTTCGCCGTCGAGCCGGCCGTTCCTGTCGGGTAGCACGATTCCAGCTCAGAAGGAGTCCGACGGGTATGGGTCGGCGCGAGCTCGGGTGCCCTGGACGGCTGAGCGTACCACCCCCTCCAGCCGCTGTCTTGGCGGTTGACTTCGCAATAGCGACGAACTCGCCTCCAGGGCGCGATAGGCTTCGCAGAATATCGAAAGAACGAATCAAACACCGATGAGAAGGGAGGAATGCCATGTCTCGACCCAAACGGCTTCCGACCGTGCTGACGGAACGGGAGGTCGAGGCGCTTCGAAGCGCCGTCCGCACCCGCACCCTCACGGGGCTGCGAAACCGCGCCATGGTGGAAGCCATGCTCGGTGCCGGGCTGCGTGTATCCGAAGTCGTGGCCCTCATGCCCAAGGAGGTGGACCTGGAGAAAGGCATGGTGCGCGTGAATCAGGGGAAGGGCGCCAAGGACCGGGTGATCCCCGTGGACGGCGAGACGGTCGGCTGGCTCCGCGCCTGGACGGAGAAGCGCGCCTCGCGCGGCCTCAACGGGCGACAGCCGCTCTTCTGCGGCGTCCGCAACCGGGGAAAGCCGCTCACGGCTCGGGCCGTGCAGCTATCCCTCAAGCTGCTGACGGACCGTGCCGGCATCGAGAAGACAGTGACCCCGCACACGCTGCGTCACACGTACGCGACCAGGATGCTCCGGCGCGGACTGTCCCTGCGCGACGTGCAGACGCTGTTGGGGCATTCGTCCGTCGCCACGACGCAGGTGTACACCCATGTCGACCCGGACGAGCGCGCCGCCACGGGCGGCGAGCGCGCGAAGGTTCAGGGGCGGCCGGCCGCAACGGACGCCACAGTGCTTGAGCTGGTAACGCGGCTCGCCGCCCTGCCGAGGGACTCACGGAAGGCCCTGTCCGGGCTGTTGGAGCGCATGCCGTAAGCCCACGGCGCTTGTAGTAAGGCTCGAAGGCGCCAAGCCGGAGTGCCGTTTGCGGTGGCGGGGAGGCGGGCGCACGCGCACTCCGCTGTCGCTTCGAGCGCTACTACGGGCCGCTTCCGAAGGAATCATCCGCGCCCGCCCGCTGGTCGGGCACCACGTCGGATGGCAACGGCGCGGTTGGCCTGACACCTGGCACGTGACACCTGGCACGTGACACCTGACGCCCGTTTTCAGAGAACAGGTGCGTAAGCTCCGTCGCCTTGGCGTCTTGGAGCAACGCGCTGCTGAGAAGTCTGAGCGGATCAAGGACCGGATCGCCGACCTTCTGTCTGGCGGCGCCAGGCTGTACGAGGCGGAGGAGCTCATCGTGCCGGACTACTACTATCCGCCCGAGGAGTAGAGGCAGACCCCCGGGGCGCCCCTCTCACAGCGGGTCAACCCCGCGGCTCCTGTGCCGCGGCGACGACAGCGCCGCTCGGGGCATTCCCCTCAGCGAGCCTCACCAGCTCGCCCACCGTCCGGGCCAACTCAGACGCGAGCTGCTGCGGAGCTGCCGGATTCGCGCCAAGAACGTCAACCAGGGACTGGTAGTACCACAGCGTGCCCTTCCGCCCGCCGTTGAACCGGTCCCACAGCGCCTCGCCCAGTTCCCGGTAGTCAGTCAGGACCGCCCGCGCGTTGTGGAGCTTGTCGGCGGCAGAAACCAGCAGCACCGCTGCCGGGGCGTCGCGAAGATGGGCGAGGTACGCCTCCTTGCGCTGCCGCCAAGGCGGCTTGGGCTCGCCCTCGGCATCGGTGCACCCGTCCACGATCTCGACTACCCGGTCACCGAAGCGCCCCCGGATGACTTCGCGGGTTGGTGCGCCGCCCTGGTCCTCGATGCCATCGTGCAGCAGCGCAGCGATGGCTTGGTCTTCGGTGCCCCCCTTCTCCAGCACCGTGCTGCACACGGCCAGTAGGTGAGCCACGTAGGGGATGTCCGTGCCCTTCCGTGTCTGGGTGCTGTGCAGTTCGGCGGCGAAGGTGAGGGCTTCCTGGAATCGCTTCGTGAGTGTCATGTTCTCTCCTGGTATTGCGGTGTACGGGCTTGGGGGTTCTGACGACTGGGGCGGCATTTGTCTGCGCGGACACCTGGCGTCCGTGCGCGAAGCATTGCTGCAGCCGGCATGTACCCCGCCGGCTGGCGCCACGAGTGGCCGACGGGGCTTGTGCGAAAGGTTGACATTGCTCTGCGTGAGCTGCGCGCGCAGGGTGCGGAGTTGGCGCAGAAGCGAGCGGCCGACGAGCCAAACTGGAAGCACCCGCACTCACAGTGGCGAGCTACTCCTCCGGCAGGTGAGGTCGTCCAGGGGGCCGCATGGCCCGACGGCCGCAGGAGGTGCAGAGGTAGGGCGGATAGGCTGCGAGGAGCATAAGGCCGCCTACGAGGAGTGCTGACGAGAAGACGAACACCGCCCAGAAAAGGGTCTGAGCAGACTCGATGCTGCCGAAGGCCGACCCGGAATAATAGCCCAGGTCCTGTAGCTGCGCGACGCTCATGCGCCAGTCTATCCCGGGGAACGCTGAGAAGAAGAATCCCAGGAACGCGCACAAGAGCAGACACAGTGGTGACTTGGCAGGATCGTACAGCACCCACCCCCCGCACTCGCCGCACTTCCACCGGGGCCAGAGCTTCGCCTGGAAACTCACTCTCACAGGTTCCATGCTGCGCGGTTCCACCTCAGTGCAGGTATGCGGCCGGCTGGACCAGTACCATTTGCCGCAGGTCGGGCAGGTGCGCTGTTCGCAGTTGTGCGGCTTGTCCTTCGAGTAGACCATCCCGCACTGTGGACACATCCGCTCTTCCAGGGGCGCTGCGGAGTGCTTCCCCCCAGGGGCCGCCGATGCCCCCGATGACTCCGCCTCAGGCGGTTCCGCGAGGACCATGATGTTGCCGCAGGAGCACCTCGCCTTGCGGCCCACAGAGTGTCGGGGCACCTTGTGGCTCTTGTCACACGCAGGGCACACCACGACCAGCACAGCTTTGTCCCGCCCCGGCGTGGGAGGGCTCCCGTCCGCGCCCGATTCAGCGGCCCTGCCGCGGATGTCCTTCCCGCAGCCAGGACAAGTCCACTCGAATCCGAACACGTCACGTCCGCAGTACGGGCACTTGCTCGTGGCCATGGTGGTGCTGCTCCGTGTGTTGCGCCTCGGCGCTCAAGTCCGGGAAGTGCGACGACGTTACCGAAAGGTGTTCGACGGGCGTGTCGTTCTTCCTTGTTCTGCCCTCGGGCAGGCGAACCAGTCGGTGTAGCAGCGCTGGCCGCCGGCACGTGCTCCCCGGGGCGCAGGCGGCTCTTGCGCGGTTGCACGGCATCCGAAGGTGGGGTACCATCCGCAGGCAGGCACGGGGTGCGCGTCTGTCTGAAGGTGCCGATTCCCGGCGTTGACCGGCTTGGTAGCGGCGACTGCCGGGTGGTATCCGTCCGGATGTCCGGGGGAGGTCCCCGTGCGGAAGTCCACAGTCAGCATACTAACCGGTAAGCTCTTCTGGCCGCTGGCGGCGGCACTGGGCGTTGCCAGCCTTGCGACCGTGTGGCGCGCAACGGAACGGGACGCTGCCCCCTCGACGAAGCCCCAAGGCCAGGTTCCCGCCGAGGCAAGGTACCGGCGCCAAGCTACAGGTTTGCGCCAAACGGCGCCTCCCAGGGCGGCTGGACGTGTGCCGCAGCTTGTCCCTCCCCCCGATGGGCGGTCCGCTCGACGAACCAAGGGCGCGGACGGTGGGCTCCCGCAAGTTCGCTACTCCAACGGGAACGCAGAGCAGTACCAGCCTACCGTTGCTGCGCCGCCACAGCGCGGGGCCCCGGCTGCGGCGGACGCACGGCGTCCGGGCGCCGAGGGAAGAGAGCGGACCGAGCCGGACAAGCGCCGGAGGCGGAACCCCCCGTCGGCGCGGTCCCGGGCTGAGGAGCAGGATGGTACCCGGCGGCAGTTCCCTATCGACCCGCCGGCGCCACCGCTGAGCCGAGGGCGCGTGCACCTCGGCGCGGCGCGGCTGAACTTCCAGAGCGTGGACGCAAGCATGGTCACCTGCGATGGGCGCGTCACCCTCGTGAATGACACGTCCCACACGGTGACGGGCTGGACGCTTATCCTGGGCGTTGGCTTCGGGCCTGAACTCGTGCCTTACGAATCCTACGGGTTTGGGCCCACACCGGTCTTCTCGCGTTCGCTGCTGCCCCACAGCCAATGCAGCTACCCCGTGATGACGACCGGAGCATTCATTGGCTCGGTGTACGGTACGCATACGGTCAGCATGGAAGCCACGCTGACCGGGCCGCCGTACGCCATGACGGACCAAGTGATGGTCTACTGAAGCGAGGTGCTCCTGCTGTGCTGACAAAACTTGCGAGGCTATGGCTGGGTGTGCTGATCGTGGGCAGTTGGCTACGCAGCCAGCCGGCCTGCCCGGAGCAGGCCCCGCGCGTGCTCATTGCCGGGATCGAAGAGGGCCAGAAAGTGAGCGGCATCGTGAAGGTCCAACCGCAGTTTGAGGGCGAGGTGGGCCAGATCGAGCTGGTGAAACTGCTCGTAGATGGCAAGGTCAGGGCGGGCACTGGGAGCGCGCCGTGGGTGCTTGAGTGGAACACGGCTGCGACAACAGAGGGGGAGCACACGCTGCAGGTTGCGGTAGCCCGGTCTGGTGCGGATGAACTGCTCAGCCAGACGAAGAAGGTTGAGGTCCTCGTGCCGAAGCCGCCGGCCGGCGCTGATCTCCCCCAACCCGTGGAGCGTACGCAGGGCTCCGCTGCTCAACGGCCGCCAGAACCGGAGTCACAGGTCGCTCTCGATGACGCTGCACGCTACGGGCTCGCCCTGAGGCTGAAGGCGCAGGGCAGACACGGGCTCGCGATGTACCACATGATGTACGTGGCAACATACTCAGACGAGGCGTCTTACCGCGACCCTGCATTTGTGTACTATACGGCGGGAAAGCTGAACCATCGCTTGGCTGTCGAGGAACTGATGCGGAACGTGCGAACTGATGCCGCGGGAGGTACTCTCAGCATCGAGTGGCACGAGGCGATCGGTTTCGCG
>Ga0210056_1000237_pt1 | contig 42646 bp, 39 predicted proteins | sample CryGeyCG2014_080_2_FD_183965 | JGI IMG/M metagenome (GOLD analysis project Ga0210056, IMG submission 183965) | Groundwater microbial communities from aquifer - Crystal Geyser CG07_land_8/20/14_0.80 (SPAdes) (version 2) | ecosystem: Environmental > Aquatic > Deep subsurface > Groundwater | place...
TGGCATTTTCCAGTGTGAGTCATTTGGGCTTTGTTATGCTCGGGCTATTTGCCCTGAATATACAGGGTATCCAGGGTGGTCTAATCCAGATGATAAACCATGGTCTCAGCACAGGGGCACTGTTTTTGATCGTGGGCATGATATATGAGAGGAGACATACCAGGATGATAGCAGACTTTGGAGGATTGTCTAAGGTAATGCCTGTGTTTGCAACCTTCTTTATGATCGTTACCCTTTCATCTATCGGGCTTCCTGGATTGAACGGTTTTGTGGGAGAGTTCTTGATTCTCCTTGGTACATTTAAGTCCAATGTTGTCTATGCGGTATTTGCTGCCACAGGGGTTATCTTTGCAGCGGTTTATATGCTCTGGATGTTTCAAAGGGTTATGTTCGGAGAGATTACCAGGGAGGAAAACAGGAACCTCAAGGACCTCTCCGTCAGAGAAATCGGTGTCCTGGTCCCTATCTTGATCTTTATATTCTGGATTGGGCTTTATCCAAAGACATTTTTGGGTAAGACCGAGGCGTCTGTGCAGCATTTTTTGAATGAGTTTAACAAGAAGTATGAGACGAGTATCCAGAAAAAAGATAACGTCCATGCCGTAAATAAGAGTGAAGAGTTGATTGTAAAGAAGTAACGAGTATATCAATTGGGGGAGATTCCTATGGATTTGGTTATTCCTAATATAGACGTGGCCAGTTTGGGACCGGAGCTTATACTGAGTATTGCTGCTATGTTTGTTTTGCTGGTCAGTGTATTTTTACCGAAGGGGAGGAAGGATCCTGCTGCCTACCTGAGCTTATTGGGCATTTTCTTTGCTTTTGTAAGCTCAATATTCCTGTGGGGAAACCCGAGATATGCCTTCAATAATATGATATTGGTAGACAATTTCGCCCTCTTTTTCAACTCGATCTTTCTTATAGCGGCAGGACTCTCCATCTTGATGTCTGTAAATTATCTGAAAGAAGAGGAGATGAGTCACGGAGAGTTTTATGCCCTGATACTTTTTGCGACCGTAGGTATGATGTTTATGTCCGCAGGCTCTAACCTGATAACGATTTTCTTAGGTCTGGAAACGATGTCCATATCCATATACGTTCTTGCAGGTTTCTTTCGAAGGAGTAACAAATCAAACGAGTCCGCCTTGAAGTACCTGTTGCTTGGCGCCTTTTCTTCTGCCTTCTTGTTGTATGGTATAGCACTGATGTATGGTGCTACAGGGACAACGGATCTCAAGGGTATATCAGAATACCTGTCCAATGCCGCTTACCTGAAAGATCCGATGCTCTTGGCTGGAATGGGGCTTTTACTTGTTGGATTTGGTTTTAAAATAGCCTCTGTCCCATTTCATATGTGGACCCCCGATGTTTATGAAGGCGCCCCCACTTCTATTACAGCCTTTATGTCTGTTGGGGTTAAAGCAGCGGCATTTGCAGCTTTTGTAAGGGTTTTCCTCTATTCTCTCTGGGATCTTCAGCCTGATTGGAACTATGTCTTGTGGATATTGGCTGTCCTCACCATGACATTGGGAAACATAGTTGCCATTGCTCAGAATAACATAAAACGAATGCTGGCATATTCCAGTATTGCCCATGCAGGATATATAATGGTTGGAATGGTGGCTTCGAATGAATTGGGGACATCCAGCATACTGTTCTATATGTTAGCGTATGCCTTTATGAATCTGGGGGCATTTGGTGTTATCATCCTTTATGGCCGTAAAGGTGAGGAAAACCTGGACATCAACGATTACTCAGGCATGGGTTTTAAATACCCGGCACTTGCTTTATTGATGTCTGTCTTTATGTTCTCTTTAGCTGGCATTCCTCCTACAGCAGGATTTGTTGGGAAGTTCTACATATTCAGTGCAGCCATAAAGTCAGGGTATATCTGGCTCGCTATCATTGGTGTTATGAATAGCTTGATATCTGTTTATTACTACTTGAGGATTACGGTAATGATGTATATGAAGGAGCCTGTGAAAGAGTTTGTAGGTCTCAAGTGGTCGCCATCTATGGCCATCGCCCTGATCATTGCAGTAATCGGAACCCTGCTGATAGGGATATTCCCTTCTCCATACCTGGATCTGGCGAGACAGTCCATTCAACTCTTTATGTAATTACCTCTAATTGCAGTTTTTCTCCATCTAAGCTTGTTATATCGAACAGCTTCCTGTCTCTTTTAGGCGTTGACATGTGATATTCTCATTGATAATATAACATCTATCCCCTTTCCTTTTCTATTGGCATTGACAGTCAACTATAAAAACAGATATTAACCAGAACTAGTGGAATGTCCCTTTAATACCTTTACTATGAATTACTATAAATATTCCCTCCCCCTTGATGGGGGAGGGGCAGGGTGAGGGTGAAGGAAGAATCGCTATGTTGCCCCCTCCCCTTAATCCCCTCCCACCAAGGGAGGGGAGACATTTTTAGTAAAGTCATTTATGAGTCAAAGCACTAGAGAATTAATTGTTCGCCAGAAACGTAGACGAGGAGTGGAAAGATGTCCCCAGCAATCTTCAGATCAGGGCCGTACAGGTTCTACTTCGTGAGTCACGACCTGCACGAACCGCCACATATCCATATCGACAGGGACGCATTCTCGGCCAAGTTCTGGCTTAAGCCGATCGCGTTGGCATATAATCTTGGGTTTCCGGCGAGGGAATTGAGGACATTGGAAGCACTGACATGGGAACACCAAAAAGAACTATTGGAGGCATGGAATGAGTACTTCGGAACCTAAATCCGGTGAACGTGTCAGGGATGTGCGAGTTACTGACGACGCCATCAGTGTCGATCTTTTCGACGGACGAACCATAACGGTTCCCTTGGCGTGGTATCCTCGGTTGCTACATGCTACGCCTGAGGAGTTGGCTAACTGGAGTATTGCTGGAGCCGGGTACGGAATACACTGGCCAGACCTTGATGAGGATCTCACCACCCAGGGTCTTTTGCAGGGTGCTCCTGCTCCTCGTGGAAGGGCAAAAGCGGCATAGAGAAGAGGCATGGCTGAATTGAGTATTGTGTTTGAATTTATTGACTTTTTACCGATTAAAATATAGGAATTCTTCAGTATCTTGATAAGGTTTTTTTTCGAAATTTTTATCAACCTTTAATAGAGAGGGGTTTTAAAATGAGACTCAAATCTATCGGGAAACCTTTTAAAAATTATATTTTATGGATTTGTCTAATTTTTACTTTGGGAGGATGTGCTTTTGGGCATAAATTTGATTATTCATTACAACCAAATGTTACCTATTCAGGAAAGGGGAGTGTAGCCCTTGCTGTGCATGATCAACGCCCGTATATTAAGGATTTTTCTAAAATGCCTGATTTTGTCGGATCAGTGCGATCTTTGTACGGAATACCTTACCCAGTCTATACTGAAAGCGGAAAGCCACTTGCAGAGGACATCAGCCAGGGGTTAATGACAGCCTTAAAAAATGCAGGTTTTTCTGTTAATTCTTTAAATCTCTCGCTCTCTTATTCAAAAGAGGAAGCCATTTCAAAGCTTAGGGCAACTGGCTCAGATCGGCTTATTTATGTGGTTTTAAATGAATGGTGGAGTGATACTTTGCATCAATCCATGATTCGAATGGATGTTATTCTGCTAGTTTTAGATAAAGAAGGTAAGGAGTTAGCAATAAGCAAATTAAAGGAACAAGTTGGGTTAGGATTTGTGGCTGCTATAGATGAAATACCTAAGGTTTATGTGAGACAATTTAATAAGTTAATTAATGACCCTGAAGTAAAAGCTGCCCTTTCTAATTTACCATGATAACTTTTTAAAGGGAATATGAGGGAATATAGGAATATAGGGACACTTCCCATATTGTTTTAATTTATATTGGCGAATTTTTGGAGTAAAGTCAATCTATATGCCGAGAATAGCCCGAGTCATAGCAGCCGAATATCCCCATCATATAACCCAGCGAGGCAACAACCGTGCCGATGTTTTTTTCAACGATGAAGACAAAGAGTATTACCTGCAAACGCTTAAGAAATATGGGGATGAATACCATGTAAATATATGGGCATATTGTTTAATGACAAATCACGTGCATATACTTGCAGTGCCTGAATACGAGGAATCACTAGCCCGGAGTGTGGGCAGGACAAATTTGCTATATACGCAGTATGTAAACCGCAAATACAAACGCAGCGGCAGACTGTGGCAGAATCGTTTCTTTTCTGCCATTGTTGAGGCGGAGTCTTATTTATGGGCAGTAGTGCGTTACATAGAGAAGAATCCGGTGAAGTCAAAGCTTGTGAAAAAACCTGAAGACTATAGATGGTCGAGTTGTAAGTCTAATATAAGTGGAAAAAGTGACGGGAGACTGAGTAAGCAGGGATGGCTTGATGAAAAGGATAGGGACACATACAGGCAATTTTTGATGCAACAAGACCCCGAAACCGAGCAGAAGATCAGGCATGCGACCTCGACAGGCCGTCCGCTTGGGAGCGAGGAATTTATGAAAAAGCTGGAGAGAAAGCTGTCGCGGCGAATTTTACCTGGAAAGGCGGGCCGTCCTAAAAAGGAGAAAGTGGAATAAATATGGGAAGTGTCCCTCTATTCCTCTATTCCCTCTATTCCCCCTCTATTCCCTCCAAAAAGTTACCGAATTATTGAGCTAGTACATCCGGCTGTTTCATTGGATTTGTTGGTGAGATCTCTGTTGACTTTGGGGGCTTCTGAAAAAGATTTGGCAAAAGTCATAGCGGCAGCAAATTAAATGCCGCCCAAATCGCTTGAGAGGGACTGGGCAAAGCCGTGCCGTTTTTGTAGGGCATATCTTCACCGAAGTTTTATTGCCGATTGATATCAAAATTCCTGGCTGCGAGGATACCTCCCTCCTCATCCACCCTTTGGAGCAGGATCAATCCAAGGACAAAGAAGGAGATTACCGCCAGTATCGCTATTCTCTGACTACCTGTCCATGCCGATATAACCCCGAAAACAAAGGGGCCTAAGACAGCAGAAAACTTTCCGCTTATCCCATAAAATCCAAAGAACTCAGCATCTTTATCTCTGGGAGTTAAAAGCCCCATCATGGATCTGCTCGCTGATTGGCTGGAGCCCATGGCAATGCCTGCTAACATCCCGATAGCAAAGAAAACAGATTTATCTTCTACAAAATATGCCCCGATTACCACAACACACCAGATTAAAAGAGTTATCCCGATAGTTCTTTTGGGGAGGAGTTTATCTGCAAGCCAGCCAAATAAGATAGCTCCCACAATGCCGGCAGTTTGAACCATTATGTAAAAGATTATCAGCTCTGAGATATTCATGTGCAAAGTGTTCTTGGCATAAATAGTGCTGAAATATATAACTGTCGTGATACCATCAGTATAAATAAAGTATGACAATAGGTACTTTGTCAGCTCTTTGAATTGTTTTACATTCCTGAAGGTATCCCGCAATCTTCTAAACCCCATAACGATATACGGAGTGTTCCTATCCACCATTGATTTCCCCTTTCTCTCCTTAAGGAAGAAGAAGATTGGTAGGGAAAAAACCAGGTAAAATACGGCGGATAGGAGAAATGTTAATCTGACATTTGGCAGATTCCATTCCTCAAACCCCCCTGATAGAAATGGTTTGCATATAAATATTGTGACAATTGCCCCCAGATATCCCAGTGCCCATCCATATCCGGATATTCGTCCGAATTTTTCCTGGGTAGTAATCTCAGGTAAGAAAGCATTGTAAAATACATTTCCACCCTCAAAGCCAATATTAGCGATTATGAAGAAGATCGTTCCCTCTAAGATCATTCCTTCCTTCACGAAGAAGAGCATGCCCCCGAATACAATGCACAAGAGGGCAAAGAAGACAAGGAACTTCTTTTTTGCCTGGGCCTGGTCAGCAATGGCGCCTAAAACAGGTGAAAGAAGGGCGACCACAACCATTGATATAGAGCCATTGAGTCCCCACAGGAAATCAGCCTTATTTTCCAGACCTTTGCCGACTATATCCCTGAAATACACAGAATAGACAAAGGTAACGATCATCACTGTAAAGGAGGTATTGGCAAAGTCATAGAGCATCCAGGAAAACAGCTCTAATCTGGTGGACCTTTTAAAGCTCATAATTTTTTCCTTAATCCCTTGAATCCTTTTCATCTACCAGCTCTTTGGGAGATGGTTACTACTCAAGTAGGAACAGAGGAAGAGAGCACCAAAGGCACAAAGTAGGGAAAAAACAACGAAACGACCCCACTCTGCTTTGTGTCTATGTGCCTTTGCCACTTTGTGCCTGAGTAGTTACGGGAGATGAATCTTATTTGAATATTGAATTTTAATGTAAATAATCGGCAAGTCAAATATTTTTTCCTTGACCTGAAAAAAAATTGTGCTGGTCTAAACACCTCTGTCCTTGAGCCTTCCTGTAAAGGCATAAGCTTTTATTCCAAGACTTTTCCCCTTGACTTCACCTCTTGCGGGATGCTATATTTTAGCATATTTAAATGAATCGGATTAATGGTATTCTGATCGCTTAAACGGTTACAAAGCATTAGGGGAGACAGAGAATGTTTAGGGAAGATGAAATAATAGAGATTAAAAGAGATAGGGAAAAATGGGAAGAGAAACTTGAGAAGGGTCTAGCCAAAGCCCCTGAAATAAACGAGAGATTTTCTACTGTTTCTGATATGGAGATAGGCAGACTGTATACCCCCGAAGACATTCAGGGATTTGACTTCCAAAGAGAGATGGGGTTCCCGGGTGAGTATCCATTCACTCGAGGGGTTCAACCTTCGATGTACAGAGGAAGACACTGGACTATGAGGATGTTTTCGGGTTTTGGGTCTGCAGAGGATACCAATAAGAGATACCATTATCTGCTATCCCAGGGACAAACAGGTCTCAGTGTTGCGTTTCACATGCCTACCCTCATGGGGTACGATTCAGACTCCCCTTTGGCGAGGGGTGAGGTGGGCAAATGCGGAGTTGCCATTGATACTCTGAAGGATATGGAGATCCTTTTCCATGGGATTCCCCTGGACCAGGTTACTACCTCCATGACTATAAACCCCCCTGCTGCTATCCTCCTGGCAATGTATATAGCAGTAGCGGAAAAGCAAGGAGTAAACAAGAAACAGATTGGCGGAACCATTCAGAATGACATGCTTAAGGAGTTTATAGCACAAAAGACCTTTATGTGTCCTCCTAAGCCTTCGGTAAGGGTTATAGTGGATACTATTGAGTACTGTACAAAAGAGGTTCCGCTCTGGAATACCATAAGTATTAGTGGATACCATATCAGAGAGGCAGGGTCCACAGCGGTACAGGAGTTGGCTTTTACCCTGGCTGATGGGATAGGTTATGTACAGGCAGCCATTGAAAGGGGATTGGATGTGGACAGCTTTGCCCCAAGGCTCTCCTTTTTTTTCAATGCCCACATAGATTTCTTTGAAGAAATAGCCAAGTACCGTGCTGCCAGAAGAATCTGGGCAAGAGTGATGAAGGAAAGATTCAAGGCAAAGAATCCCCGTTCGTGGCTTTTACGATTTCACACGCAAACGGCAGGATGTTCTTTGACTGCTCAGCAGCCTTACAATAACGTGGTAAGGACTGCTTTTGAAGCCCTGGCAGCAGTTCTGGGAGGCACCCAATCATTGCATACCAATTCCCTGGATGAGGTGCTAGCCTTGCCAAGTGAGGAATCAGCAACTATCGCATTACGAACCCAGCAGATCATCGCCGAAGAGACCGGAGTAACTAATACTATTGACCCTCTGGGTGGTTCTTACTTTGTGGAATCTCTAACCAACAGGATGGAAGAAGATGCAATGGAATATATAAACAAGATTGATGAGATGGGAGGAATAATAGAAGCCATTGAAAGAGGTTATCCGCAAAATGAAATAGCCAAGGCTGCATACCATTATCAAGAACAGATTGATAGGGAAGAAAAGGCAATGGTTGGTGTTAACAAGTATGTGATGGAAGAGATTATTCCTATTGAGACACTGAAGATATCACCGGATCTAGAGGAGAAACAAATAGCTAGGACAGGGGATATAAAGGAAAATCGAGACAACGGTAAGGTGAATGCCTGTTTAGATAAGATCCGGAGTGCCTGTGAAGGCAATGGGAATGTGATGCCTCCTATACTTGATGCAGTTAAAGAATACGCCACATTGCAGGAGATCTGTGATGTTTTTAGGGAAGTCTTTGGAGTATATCGTGATCCGGGGATGTTTTAAATACAGGAGGAAAAATGGATTCTGAGGTGAAAGTAAGGATAATGATTGCAAAACCTGGACTGGACGGACATGATCGGGGTGCAAAGATAATCGCTAGAGGGCTGAGGGATGCTGGATTTGAGGTAATCTATACAGGCCTGCATCAAACCCCGGAACAGATCGTAAATGCTGCTATTCAGGAGGATGTGGATGCCATTGGGCTTAGCAGTTTAGCAGGGGCACATAACCATTTGTTCTTACAGGTACTCAAACTGTTGGAGAAAAATGCTGCAGGTGATATAATAGTTTTTGGAGGGGGCATCATCCCTGATGAAGACATTCCTGAGCTTATGGGGATTGGGATCAGGGCAATCTTCCGTCCGGGAACCAAGATTGAAGACGCCGTTAACTGGGTTAAGACCAATGTAAAACCAAGGGTAACTCCTCAGGAGTCAGAATAGTGAAGAGTTAAGAGTTAAGAATGAAGAATGATAATTAACTCTTAACTCTTAACTTCTTAACTGGTTTTAGGATATGTTTATTACGTTTGAGGGGATAGAGGGCTGTGGTAAGACTACACAGATTAACCTGATGGGGAGTTTCATTGATACAAAGGGGCTTCCTTATATAATTACAAGGGAACCTGGTGGTACTGAAATAGGAGAAGAAATAAGAAAGATACTGTTGTCCTCTAAAAATAAAGACATGAGTTTTACCACTGAGTTATTTCTATATGTAGCCAGCAGGGCTCAGCATATTAAAGAGGTGATTAAGCCGGCTCTGGTGGATAAAAAAATCGTACTCTGTGATCGGTTTAGTGATGCCACCATTGCCTATCAGGTGTATGCTAGAGGGTTTGATCTTAAGCTGGTTAAGAAATTGAATCAACTGGCCACTTCCGAATTAACCCCTGATATTACCATACTCTTTGACTGCCCGGTGGACGTTGGTCTGGCGAGGGCAATGGGGAGAATATGTTCAGAAGCAAATCAGGCAAGAGAGGATCGATTTGAAAGAGAGGATAGAAACTTCCACGAAAAAGTCAGGGAAGGATATTTGAAGGTTGCTAAGAAAAAAAATGAAAGGATTATAGTTATTGATGGAACCAAAGACAGAGATATAATCCACCAAGAGATCTGTAATACCGTATTTCCGAAAATAATTGCAGAAAGAGAGAAGGATGTCGTTTAAAGACGTACCTGGACAGGATAGACAGATTGAGATAATAAAGAGGGCAATAGAGAATAATCGGATACCCCATGCCTACCTTTTTCTTGGGGGAGAAGGTGTAGGGAAAAGACGTACTGCATTAACGCTGGCCAAGGCACTAAACTGCTGGGCTGAACCTGCTGATTCCTGTGATGAATGCGGGTCATGCAGAAAGATTATAAATGGAAACCATCCTGATGTTACTGTTGTTGAGCCAGAGGGAAACTCAATAAAGATCAACCAGATTAGAGAAATACAGAGGGTTCTCAAATATAAACCCTATGAAGGTAAAAAAAAGGTGTGTATCATACCAAATGCTGAAAAGATGAATCCAGCAGCAGCAAATTCCATTCTTAAGACTCTGGAGGAGCCATCACCTGACATAGTAGTTATATTGATAACTACCAGTCCCCATCTGTTATTATCAACTATTAATTCCAGGTGTCAAAAACTTAAATTTCAGCCACTGACCAATGATTTAATCTCCAAAATAATCAAAGAGAAAGTAGGAAAAGATGAGGAGACTTCTTTAAAGATAGCATCGTTAGCAGGCGGAAATCTGAATAGGGCATATGAACTGTCCGAAGGAACAACCCTGGGGTATAGAAATAGACTTATCGAAAAGATTAATGCCCTTTCCCGCGATAACATCAATGAGACCTTCGAGTTTGCAGAAGAAATGTCAAAGGAAAAAGAAGAGCTTATTGGCGCCCTTCAATTCCTAAAAGCTTGGTTTAGAGATATTTTAATCTTTAAAGAGGACTGTCCATTGAATCGATTGATAAATGCTGATTTTCCAGAAGAGATAAAAAGGCTTTCGGGAAGGTTTACTACAACGGATTTATTGGGGAAATTGAGGATAATAAATGACGCAGAACTGGCATTACTGCGAAATTCCAATAAGCGTCTGACGCTGGAAGTGATGTTAGGGAGACTCAGTCAATAAGGGGCAACTCCAATTCAGACATTAAGACTATAGACCTCAGACTTCAGACCTCAGACTGAAGAGGGGGGAATAGCCAGGGATTACACAATTGGAGAGTCTGGTATCTATAGTGAATGTCATTTGTCAATAGTCATTTGTCACTGGTAAAAGCGATCAATTTTCCACACTTAACCAATGACCGATGACTAATGACCAGTGACGTTGCCTATAACGTCCGGAGTCCAGTGTCTGAATGACAGTAACGGTATGAAAGTGAGATGCGGGGGATAAATGAAGGTTGCAGGCGTAAAATTTAGAGATAACGGCAAAGTTTATGATTTTGATACAGGGGAGTTGAACCTTCAGGTTAATGATCGAGTAGTTGTGGGAACAGAGAAGGGTGTTGGGATAGGAACTGTTGTTAAGATGACAATTCTAAAAGATATCAGTTTATTAGATAAATCGCTTAAAAAGATACTTAGAAAAGCTGACGAAAACGATTTAAACGCTGAAATAATGAATCAGGAAAGGGAGAAAGAAATACATAAAATATGTCTGGACGAGATACAGAACTGTAACCTGCCGATGAAGCTGGTAGAAGTGGAATGTTTATTTGATGGTTCTAAGATTGTCTTTTACTTTACTTCCGAAAGCAGGGTTGATTTCCGAGAATTAGTAAAGAGGCTTGCCCAGAGACTCCACACAAAAATTGAGATGCGTCAGATAGGGGTGAGAAATGAGACAAAGATGGTAGGAGGTATAGGGAATTGTGGAAGGGAATTTTGTTGTTCAACTTTTTTAAAAGGTTTTGAACCAGTATCCATTAAAATTGCAAAAGACCAAAATCTGGCTTTAAACCCGGCAAAAATCTCTGGTGTCTGTGGAAGATTGATGTGTTGTTTGGCTTTTGAACACGAAACCTATCTTGAATTTAAAAAAGATATGCCGAAGTTCGGTCAGACGGTATTAACCCTTAAGGGGAAAGGAAGGGTTGTAGGGCAAAACATAATCGGACAGAAGGTTATTGTTGAACTGGAGGACGGGAAAGAGGTAAAGGTTTCTATCGGTGAAATCAAAGAAGAGGGAGCCTTAAGAAAACACAAGAAAAAACGTTAAATGGATATATAGATGAACATAAAAAATCTCTTTGGAGGTTGATCAGGAGATCTAATTTGAAAAAACATTTGAAATTAAATGGCTTTAAAATCAGCTTGTTTATTACTGTGATGGTAATTACTGTTTATTTTGTAGGAGTTCCCTTTTTGGATTTAATGGAACTCAAAGCCCTGGATTTACGGTTTATTTCTCGTGGTTCGGTTAAGCCGGGAATTGAAGTAGTAATTGCAGCCATAGATGAAAAAAGTTTGGATGAGTTGGGAAGGTGGCCCTGGTCTCGAAAAAAGATCGCAAGGCTTATTGATACCTTAACCAGATATGGGGTCAGGAGTATAGGTTTTGATATAGTATTTGCTGAACCGGAGGAGAGCTCTGATTTAGAGAGGGCAGCTTTTTTTAAGAAAAAGATTGAAGAATTGAGAATAAACGATCGGGAATTAACAGAATATATATCCACGGCTGAAAGAGAAGCTGACAATGATGAGATACTTGCAAAGGCCATAAAGAGATCAAATAGAGCAATTCTAGGGTACTTTTTCCATACCTCAAAAAAAGGGCTTGAGCACCTGAAAGAAGGAGGGATGGATATGGAATTCAAGAATATATTGCCATCGAAGTATCCTTCTGTCATGCATCAATCCAATGAAGCTAAAAAGGTCTCCTTAACAGAGGCATATTCAGTGGAGAGCAACCTTAAAAAGCTCTCCATTGCTGCCAAAGGAAGTGGTTATTTCAACATTTTTCCAGACAGGGATGGAACTGTCCGTTGGTGTCCTTTAGCGGTCCAATACAAAGACCAATTCTTTCCGCCCTTATCATTGAGGGTTCTACACCATTATCTGGGTTCCCCACTCTTATCACTTAAGATTGCAGACTATGGTATAGATGGGGTCCAGCTTGGCAGGGTTACGATCCCTACTGACGAGAAGGGGAGAATGCTTATTAACTATGCCGGTCAACAAAAGACTTTCCCCCATTACTCTATTGCAGATATTCTAGGTGATCGTATTCCTGCCTCTGCCTTGAAGGACAAGATTGTACTTGTAGGAGCAACTGCTACAGGAATCTATGATATGAGGGTTACCCCATTTAGCAGTGTATATCCTGGTATAGAAATCCACGCCAACATTATCGACAATATACTTCGTGAACATTTCCTGATGCGTCCGGACTGGACTGTTGTTGTGGATATTTTACTTATTTTGGTATTGGGACTGCTTCTGGGTTTTATATTGCCTAAATTGAAGGCTGTCTGGGGTGCACTTACTACTGTCCTTTTCTTTTTTGGTTTCTTCATGTTGAATAGATATCTGTTCGTGGACAAAGGGGTATGGATAAATATTGTATACCCCTTCTTGGCTCTCCTCCTGGTTTATATTGGGGTTACAATATTTCGTTATATGACAGAGGAACGAGAAAAGAAGAAGATAAAAGGGGCGTTTCACTACTATCTCACTGCTTCTGTGATTAATGAGATGCTAAAGAATCCAGAAAAGCTAAAACTTGGGGGAGAAAAAAAGGATCTTACGGTTTTATTTTCTGATATAAGGGGTTTTACCACAATCTCAGAAGGGCTATCTCCAGAGATGCTCGTTAAACTGCTAAATGAATATCTGACTGTCATGACAGACATAGTCTTTAAATACGATGGTCTCCTGGATAAATACATGGGAGATGCCATTATGGCGGTTTATGGAGCTCCGCTGGATCAAGAAGACCATGCCGAAAGGGCATGCTATACAGCCCTGGATATGATGGATGGGCTTAAAGTTCTCCAAGAAAAATGGGAAGCCGAGGGAACACCTAAATTCAATATAGGTATAGGCATAAACTCAGGACCAATGGTGGTTGGAAACATGGGCTCACAGAGAAGATTTGACTATACAGTAATGGGAGATAGCGTCAATCTTGGTTCCCGATTAGAGGGTGCTAACAAGCAATACAGTACAAATATAATAATTAGTGAATTAACCTATGGAAAAGTGAAAGATAAATTTCTCTGTAGAGAACTGGACTCTGTGAGGGTTAAAGGAAAGGATTTACCGGTTAAGATATATGAATTGGTCGGAAGAAACGGGGTGTCTGATGAGGTTAAAAACGTCCTTTACCTATTTCACCAGGGTCTTGAAGAATACAAGGGAAGGAAATGGCAAGAAGCCATTGAGGCCTTTAATAAGGTTTTGGATATAAAGCCAGATGATTATCCATCGAAACTCTACGTGGAGAGAAGCAAAGATCTGATGGAAGCTCCACCACCTGAAGATTGGGATGGGGTCTTTACAATGAAGACTAAATAACTTATTAATTATCTCTTTACTTTTTATTGAAATAATGGTAATAAGATTTTCACCATATACAATCACCATTAATATTAAAGAAAAAGCGGGGGCTAATTTTTAATGCTTACCTTGATTATAACGATACATATAATCGTGTGCATTGCACTGATTATGATTGTACTCTTGCAAACCGGAAAGGGCGCAGAGATGGGAGCCGCTTTCGGAGGTTCTAGCTCAACTATTTTTGGTAGTAGTGGACCTGGCAGTTTTCTTGAAAAATTAACAGCCGCTGCCGCCATTATTTTTATGTTAACTTCTCTTTCTCTGGCGTATTTTTCTTCTCAACGACCGGCTTCGTCGATTATGCAAGAGGGGTCTACACCGGCTAAACAAAATATTCCAAAATCCCCTGATTCTCCAAAAAACAAATAAAAGGAACTACACTCCTGAAATTTTTGCCGAAGTGGTGGAATTTGGTAGACACGCCATCTTGAGGGGGTGGTGGGCAATCCCCGTGCGGGTTCGAGTCCCGCCTTCGGCACCATATAATTTTTTAATAATTATTGATAAATCAATAACTTATGTTCCTTTATTCCCCGCCAGGTGTGTATAGGGTGCGTTTAGGTGCAAATCGTCCAGCTTATTGACCGCCTCTCTGTTTGCTCCAGGAATCCAAGTCTTTAAGAATGTACAATAGCCTTATTTGCCACAACATTTTTTATATTTTTTCCCGCTTCCACATGGGCAGGGCTCATTGCGTCCAACTTTCTTTTCGGCTATCTTTGTTTTTGGTGGATTCAATAATATTTCTAAATCGGTAATATCCTCTGGTTTATCTGGTTTCAATCCAATTGTATATTTCCAACTGTTTTTTTCAAATATTGATGCTACTTCTTGCAACCTTTTTTCCGTTTGTACATTAACAACGGCGGGCCTTTTTTCCGTGCCTAATTTTGCCTTTTTTTTACCATTAAATAGTGAATTACCCCGCCCTGTGGGCGGGGTAATTCACTTTTATAAAAATCTCAATAATGTACTTATTCTAGTGGAATGTCCCTTTAATACCTTTACTATGAATTACTATAAATATTCCCTCCCCCTTGATGGGGGAGGGGCAGGGTGGGGGTGAAGAATCGCTATGTTGCCCCCTCCCCTTAATCCCCTCCCACCAAGGGAGGGGAGACATTTTTGGTAAAGTTATTTATGAGTCAAAGCACTAGAGACTCAACGTAAAGATCGCCGCCACGAGGAACGAGCGTCCGCTTAATTGACTTGGCCAGCCCTTAATGAATACCAAGTTGTATTTTAACGGCTTCTTCAACCTTGCCCATATCTTCTTCAGAAAGAATGCCAGCGAGGTTAAAAAGCCTTAACTTGCTTACAGTGGCTATTTGATCCGCCATGGCCTTGCTCTCTCTCCCTTCAAAAATCACCAGCGCCTCACTGGGATAGAGACGATCTGCTTTACTGGCAAGAGGAACAACTTGAACTCTATTGAGGAATTTATTTGATGCATCATTGCTGATGATAACGGCAGGACGCTTCTTTTTGATTTCCCCACCAACAGAAGGATCGAAATTGACCCACCAGACTTCACTTCGTTTCATGGCCCATGTCCTTAAAGGTAATTTCTGCCCACTCTAATGCTTCATTCTCCCGATTTTTGTCTTTTGCCATTTCGGCGTAGGCAGACTCATAATTGGGACGAACAACGTGAGGACGAACTATTTCCTGGACAAATCTGCTGATTTTGCGGGGGCCTATGAATTTATGAAGACCTCTATAAACTTCTTCATCAACCGTGATGGTTAATTTCTTCTGCATGACACGCCTCCTTTATACGTGTAATATACGTGTAGATATATGGTGTGTCAATTAAAAAAAGACAATTTAAATCAAAAGCATGTTTTAGCGTTGACTACCTTCCTCTCAATCTCTCTCCAAAATCCTTCGGTTCCAAGAGAACCACTTCACACATTTTATCTATTATTTCCTTTCGCTCTTTATGCTATCTATATGCCCCTTTGATAATATTATCAATAATTATCTTCTACATAGTCCATCCATAGATGGGTTTTTATCCTCATATCTGTGTTTTCCTTGTGTTACTGCCTGCTGCAATAATTTAAGAAGACTTCGGTTAAGAAAAGTCTTGACTTTCTCACCGCTTCAAAATAAATATAAGGCAAATAAATCAAAAATGGAGGTGGAGTTATGGGAGTACCGACTCATGCGGAATGGAGGAAAGTAGAAGGTTATGATTACGATGACCTGATTTATGAGAAAAAATATTTCGGAACAGGGGGAGTTGCCAGGATGACGATTAATCGTCCCGACAAACTCAACTCCTTCACCGGGGCGACGATTCGTCATATGTGGGAATGTGTTTACGACATAAATGCTGATCCGTCTATAGGGGTTGTGATCCTGACCGGAATGGGTGACAAGGCGTTCTGTACCGGCGGTGACGTCGGCGTCGAGGCTGAAGGCGAGTTGGGGGACGCTATATTCATAAGCTGCAATAGCCTTCTCGTGGCTTGCAAGAAACCGATCATTGCTGTTGTTAAGGGATGGTGTGTAGGTGGTGGCAATCATATGGCATATTGCTGCGATTTTACAATCGCTGCAGACAACGCTAGATTTGCCCAGAATGGTCCCCGTGTCGGTAGTCCTGCAAGCGGTTGGCCTATTCAATACGCGATCAGGGTGCTTGGGGCAAAGAAGGCAAGAGAGATGTGGATGCTCTGCAGGAGATACAGTGCGCAAGAAGCCGTGGAAATGGGTCTGGCCAACGTGGTCGTCCCTTTGGACAAGGTTGACGATGAAGTAGACAAATGGTGCAGTGAAATACTGGAGAAGAGCCCCACATGTATCCAGGTGCTCAAGGCCTCTTTTGACGAAGAGTTCAACTACATGAGATGGGATGTGCCGATGGCGTTGCAAAGAAAAATCTTCCCGTCTTTTATGCGGAGTGAGGAACAACAAGAAGCGCAGAAAGCCTTTTTCGAGAAGAGAGAGCCCCAATTCTTGAGGTTTAGAGAAAAAGACTACGAAGAATACTTGCGGACAAGAACAAAGGTAATAGTGAAGTAGGCGAGACCTGACGGTTCATCTTCCCTTCACCAAATCCCTTCCTTAGGAAATAGGGCTGTAACCCTTGTAGTTAGTGTTTCTTTCTTCAAGGAACGATTTCAATAAATAAAAGGGGTCAAGCCGGAGAAGTGTCCCTTATTTGAGCGCATGGAGGGGGTCGGGTGAGGAGGAGAGAGAATGCTTACGATATAGATGGAGGGGATAAGGTATGGATTTTCAACTCAGTAGCGAGCATCTAAGTTTGAAGGAAAGTGTTGCTTCCTTCGTCAAAAAGGACCATTCATTTGATCGTTTGAGAGACCTGCGTAATGATCCGTTGGGATATTCCAAAGAGGTATGGAAAAAGATGGCCGAACTGGGGTGGATGGGGCTTATATACCCCGAAGAATATGGTGGGCTTGAACTGGATTTTGCTTTTGTAATGGTGTTGTTGGAGGAATTTGGCAGAGGACTTCTACCGGAACCCTGGATATCAAATGTATTGCTAGGGGGAAACCTTGTACTGATGGGCGGTTCTGAATCCCAAAAGCATGAGGTACTACCCGGGGTGGTTTCCGGTGACTTAATGGTAACCGCCGCATATCTGGAAAATGATGGACGGTACGATATCGATTTCTGTGCAACCTCAGCCGAGCAAAGAGGCGATGCATATTTCATTTCGGGCAAGAAAATATTTGTGCTCGACGGCCTCTCCGCTGACAGGTTCGTGGTCACAACCCGCACGTCGGGGTCTGTGGCAGATAGAAACGGCATCACCCTTTTTATGGTTTCCTCCCAGGATGACGGAGTTAAGCTTACGCCGCTGAAGACCATGGATGGACGTAACGCATGTATCCTGGAATTAAAAGACGTCTCAGTCCCTGGGAGCAATGTCATCGGTGAAGTGGGCCGAGGATATCCTCTGTTATCTGAGGCTATTGATCAGGCCACCGCAGGCCTTTGTGCGGAGATGGTCGGGGGGATGCATGCCAGTATCGATTTGACGGTTGCGTATCTTTCCGAGAGAACGCAATTCGGGAAGCCGATCGGGGCATTCCAGACGCCTCAGCACAAGGCTGCGGACCTGTTTATCCAGAAGGAATTGGCTCTCTCTTCTGTATATTATGCCATCGCATCCATAGATGAAAAGACCGACGAGAGGACATTGGCCGTATCCATAGCAAAGGCAAAGTGTTCTTCCGCCTATATGGAGATAACCAAGGCAGCCATTCAACTATTTGGAGGGATCGGATTCACGAATGAAGGGGATATCGGTTTTTTCCTCAAGCGGGCAAAGGTATCTGAAATTCTTTTTGGAGATACCGATTACCATCTCGATCGGTATACAAGACTGAGCGGTTATTAGAGGAGGGTTAAAAAGATGAAAGTTTCCTATTCGAGTGATGAAGAAAGATTCAGGGAGGAAGTGAGGAAATGGTTTGAAGATAATACCCCTCCTGATGTTAAGGACCAAACGCTTGGAGGAAGCACCCTTGAACACGGTCTGATGTTTAAGTGGCACAAGACCCTTTATGAGAAAGGGTGGATTTCTCCCGAGTTTCCTAAAGAGTTGGGCGGCGCAGGTTTAAGTGAGACGGAACAATTTATCTTCAATTATGAGTACAGCCATTGCGGTGCGCCCAGGCTTAAAACCAAACTCGTTTCGCTCGGAATGTTGGCCCCGTTACTTTTACAGCATGGGACCAAAGAGCAACAGGATAGGTTCATCCCCGACATGTTGTCCGGTAAGACTATTTGGTGTCAGGGGTTTTCGGAACCCAATGCCGGATCCGACCTGGCAAGCCTGAATTTGAAGGCTGTCCTTGAAGGGGATCACTTTGTTCTCAACGGGCAGAAGACATGGACAAGCATGGCGGACCATGCCGATTGGATTTTCTTGCTTGTGCGAACGGATTCATCCGGAAAAAAGCAGGAAGGTATCAGTTTCTTGCTTGCAGACTTGAAAACCCCGGGCATAACTATACGCCCTATTGAGGCATTGACAGACCACGCGCCTTTCTGTGAGGTTTTCTTTGATGACGTTCTGGTCCCTAAAGAAAATTTAGTGGGGAAGATGGGTGAAGGCTGGAAACTTGCCGGAGCACTCCTGCAACATGAAAGGTTAAATGCCTTTCCAGTCGGCGAACTGATTTATGCTATTGAGACAGTCCGCAAAAATTCAGCAAAAACCATTTATAGAGGGAAACCTCTGATACAGGATCCCGTCTTCAGGAGGAAATTGGCTGCATTGGAGGTGGACTGTAATTCCCTCTTGTATACCTTCTTCCGAATACTGTCGCAGTTAAAGGTTGGCTCGGCACCCGGTCCCGAGGCATCATTTCTGAAAGTCTACGGTTCCGAGCTTTATCGGCGTGTAATGGACTTGAATATAGAGGCGCTAGGACCCTACGGCCAGTCCTGGTATAACCTTGAGGAGTTTGATAATTCCATACACCAGGCAACCATGGGGTGGATCAACTCAACAAGTTTGACTATCTGGGGCGGTTCTTCAGAGATCCAGCGAACGGTGATAGCAACCCAGGTCCTTAAGTTGCCTCGCAAATAGAGCTACAGAGCGTTTATTTTTAATAAACCTCTTTCTCCTCAAATACCTTTTCACCGCAGATTATCAAGTCATCTCCCTTTACCGTTCTATAAAAACAGCTTCTGTATCCAGTATGACATGCTGCTACCTTCTGATCTACCTTTACCAGTATTGTATCCATATCACAGTCGAAGAATATATCCATGACCCTTTGGGTATGCCCTGAGATTTCGCCTTTCACCCACATCTTGCCTCTCGATCGGCTCCAGAAATGGACTTTGCCCGATTCTAAGGTTTTACTAACTGCCTCTCTATTCATATAACCAAGCATTAGTACTTCATTATTTTTGTAATCCTGGATGATGGCAGGTACTAGCCCCTTTTCATCAAATTTTATCTCATCCACTAATCTCATATCACTTCACCACCTTTATTTCATCCTCAATCTCTATTATGCCATCTATTAGCACCCTTGCAAATATCCCTTCCTTTGGCATCACACAGTCGCCAGCCTCGTAAAAGATAGCACACCTGGCATGACAGATTTTACCAATCTGGGTTACCTCCAGCAGGGCATGTTTGCCTATGGTTAGTTTTGTTCCAATAGGCAGTTTTAATAAATCAATTCCCTGTGTGGTTATATTCTCAGCAAAATTTCCAGGACCAACATCCAGCCCCTTATCCCTCATCTTTTGGATGCTCTCAATAGAGAGCAGACTTATCTGACGATGCCAATTGCCAGCATGAGCATCGCCCTCCAAGCCAAAGCCTTTGATTGCCTTGCCTCTATTTATATTTTCCTTCCTGGTACTCTTATCTTTGCTGATGCAGACAGCAATCACCCTTCCTCTTGTAGGATTATTCTCCATGCTACGTAACTCTTTCCCTCGATGTCTTGTATTTAGAGAGCTTTAAAAAAAGTATGAATTGGCTTTCAGGGTTAATTGCTCCAAAGCTCTTGAAGAGTATATGTTAACGATGTGTGATGTCAAGAAGAATTTGCCAGCCAATTCTTTTGACTTGACTACAAAAACAAATTGCGATAACCTTCAGAGCTTAAATTATTGTAACTATTCAGGCAGGTGCAAAGGCACAGAGTACCAAAGGCACAAAGAATAGTTCAGTTATCAGTTATCAGTTATCGGTTAATTATTAACTGTAAACTGTTAACCGTAAACCGTATTTTAGTGCCTTTGCCACTTTGTGCCTCCTAAGAAACTCGAGCAAGTTTCTTTCATTTATAACCTCGATGTGAAGCGTCGGGGTCAGGTGCTGAGTAGTTACATATTTTTCTTTAAGAGGTGAAAGGCACAAGATGGATGAGCAGAGTCAACTTGTATTACAGAAGGCCAAGAAAATCGAAGATCTGAGGAGAGAAGGGATAAATCCCTACACTAATGACTTTAAGGTGACCCACCTTACTCAGGATATTTTGAAGGAATTTAAAGATAAAAGTAATGAGAATTTAGAAAAGGTAAAGGAAAGGTTTTCTCTTGCTGGAAGAATAATGGCCATTCGAAATTTCGGCAGAGCTATCTTTCTGCATATACAGGACAGAAAAGGTAAGATTCAGGCATACATACGTCAGGATCTTATTGGGAAAGAGAATTTTATAATTTCCCAAAAATTTGATATTGGTGATTTTATTGGTATTTGTGGAAAACCCTTCCGAACCAAGACCCAGGAATTAACGGTATATGTTGACGAGGTTAAACTTTTAACCAAGGCATTGAGGCCCCTTCCAGAAAAATGGCATGGGTTAGTAGATATCGAGACCAGATACCGACAGAGATACCTGGATTTAATTGTTAATCCCCAGGCAAGAGAGATACTTTACAAACGAATTCGCATCATACAGCTTATTAGAGAATTTCTTAATGAAAGAGACTTCTTAGAAGTTGAGACTCCAATGATGCAGTCTATACCTGGAGGGGCTACTGCCCGTCCATTCAAAACCTATCATAATACGCTGGGTATGGATCTCTATCTAAGAATTGCCCCAGAATTGTATTTAAAACGATTGGTTATTGCTGGATTGGAAAGAGTCTATGAGATTAATCGAAATTTTCGGAATGAAGGAATATCGACCCAGCATAACCCAGAATTTACCATGCTGGAGTTTTATCAGTCCTATGCCACCTATCTGGATTTTATGGATCTCACAGAAGAGTTGTTAACTCGTATTGCAAGGGCTCTCTTTAATAGTTTAGAGTTTGAATACCAAGGTGTGAAACTCGATTTTACACCACCCTGGAGACGTTTGACCCTAAAAGAAGCGATAATAAAATACAGTGAACTTAAGGAAGGGGTTCTCAGGGATAAAGAAAAACTGATGGAATATGGGCAAAAGATTGGACTTCAGTTCGATAGAAAAATCAGCTTGGGTAATCTTTTGACCCAAATCTTCGAAGAAGTTGCAGAGCCCAATTTAATTCAACCTACTTTTATTACTCATTACCCCACGGATACCTCCCCTTTGTCTCGCAGGAACGATGAAAACCCGGATGAGGTTGATAGGTTTGAACTTTTTATCTGCGGAAGAGAGATAGCAAATGCTTTTTCAGAACTTAATGACCCAATAGATCAAAAGGAAAGGTTTTTAACGGAACTTAGACAAAAGGGAGAAAGTGATGATGAGTCTGGTATGTTAGACAAGGATTTTATCAAAGCTTTAGAATACGGTATGCCTCCCACTGCTGGTGAAGGCATTGGAATAGATAGGCTGGTTATGCTTTTTACTGATGCTGCTTCTATTCGCGACGTAATTCTGTTCCCTCAACTGAGAAACAGGGAATAAGTAGTTCATCCTGAAGAATGAAAAATTTCCTTTGGAGCGAACATGAGCAGGATTTTTGGGGTACCCATCTTGACGAAGCGGAAGATAAGCATTTTCAGGGTGTTTGAGACCGAAGGGCGAGTTCTGAAAATGCCTGGAGCGAGTCATAGATGGGTCAAAAAACCTGAACCAGAGAGCGGAAAAGGGAATTTTTCAGTGTGAACTAAGTAGGGGCGGCATTTAATGACGCCCGTCATTGGGATTCTATAAATCGAACCCCCTGCATGTTTGTACCTTAAGTGCGATAAGGTTAGGACAGTATGTCTTACGAATTATTTATCGGGTTAAGATATTTAAAAGCCAAGAGAAAACAGACTTTCATATCTATTATTACCCTTATTTCTATTGGAGGAGTTGCCATAGGGGTCATGACACTTATTGTGGTAATAGGGGTCATGACTGGGTTTAAGGAGGATCTTACAGGCAAGATCCTGGGATACTATTCTCACATAGTAGTGCTGAAACAGAACGAAGGGTTGGATGATTATGAAAGAATAATGAGAAAGATTGAGAAGGTAAAAGGGGTGAAATCTGCAACCCCATTTACATATACCCAGGCAATGCTAAGTTCAAAATCTGGTTCTCTGGGAGTAGTTCTACGAGGGGTTGATCCTAAAACAATTGGGAAGGTAATAAATATAGGATCAAATATGAAAGAGGGAAGTTTGCTGAACTTAGAGGTGACTAGCAGCAGTGCTACTAACTATCCTGGAATTATTATTGGTAAGGAATTGTCGAGGAATTTAGGAATCTTCTACGGAGACACGGTAAATCTGATTTCGCCCATGGGTGTTATGACCCCCATGGGTATGGTGCCCAGAATGAAGAAATTTAAGATTGTTGGTATCTTTGAATCCGGGATGTATGAATATGATTCCTCTTTTTTATATATTTCACTGAAGAATGCTCAAGACTTTATGAATATGCCAGGTGTTGTTACAGGTATAGAGGTTAAGACTGATGATATTTATAGAGTGAAAGAGATTGCTTCCAGGATTGTGATGGATTTAGGTTATTCATATTGGACAAAGGATTGGATGGAAATGAACAGGAATCTATTCGCCGCATTAAAGCTAGAGAAGATTACAATGTTTATAATCTTGATTCTAATAATCATGGTAGCAGCCTTTAATATAGTCAGTACCCTTATCATGGTAGTTATGGAGAAGAATAAGGATATCGCTATCCTTAAATCTATGGGGGCAACTGCCAGTAGTATAATGAAGATATTTATTATTGAGGGATTAGTAGTTGGGGTTGTTGGTACATTGCTTGGAACAATTGGAGGCTATACTTTGGGTTTTCTCCTCAGCGAATACAAATTTATAAAGCTGCCCAGTGATGTATACTATATATCTACCCTTCCCATTAGGATAGACAGTGTAGATTCCATTTTGATAGCTATCTCTGCTATTGGAATAAGTTTTCTCGCTACTCTGTATCCCTCATGGCAGGCTTCTAGATTGCTTCCAGCTGAAGCGTTAAGGTATGAATAGGAATGAGTACCGTATCTATCAGAGCAAGAAATCTGTATAAGACCTTTGAATCTAATAATAAAACGGTAGAGGTTCTCAAAGGTATAGATTTAGATATTAAGAAGGGCGATATGCTCTCTATTGTAGGGGCTTCAGGGGTGGGAAAGAGTACGTTGCTTCACATACTTGGAGCAATAGAACGGCCCACTTCAGGCAATGTCTTTTATGACACTGAAGATCTCTTTTTAATGGACGACAAAAAACTAGCAGGGTTTAGAAACAGAACGATTGGTTTTATATTTCAATTTCATCATCTCCTCCCTGAATTTAATGCCCTTGAAAATACGATGATGCCAGCCTTAATCCGAGGGATCAAAAAGAAAGACGCCTGCATTGAAGCTGAGAATATACTCCAGAAAGTTGGCTTGAAAGATAGGACTACCCACAAACCTGGTGAGTTGTCGGGGGGTGAACAGCAACGGGTGGCTATTGCCAGAGCATTGATACTTAAACCTGAGGTAATACTTGCCGATGAACCCACAGGTAATCTGGACACAAAGACAGGGGATGCAGTACAGGATTTGTTGATTAATTTGAATAGAGAACTGAAGATAACCCTGGTTGTGGTTACGCATAATAATAGACTGGCAGATAAAATGCCTCGCAGGGTAAGCCTATTGGATGGCATGATTGTTTCAGATGTCTTGTCTTAAATTTAGATGGACTCGTAAAAAGTCAAAACGCCCTCTCCCTTGATGGGAGAGGGTGGGGGTGAGGGCCCCCTCCCTTTTATTCCCTCCCACCAGGGGAGGGAAAAGCGACTTTTTACTTTGCCATCCCAATTTGGTAGTATCTGTTGATAGTTATCAATTAAGAGGAAACCTAGCCCGGATGTTTAAAAAGATATTGATTCTTTTGGTGTGCTTTTTGAGTTGCCAGGTTGCTTATGGCCAGGAGACTATAAAAATTGGCATCTTTCCTTTTCAGATTAATAGCCCAGAAAACCTGGGCTATTTAAAAGAGAAGATATCAGACATTCTGATCTCTCATATCAAAGAAAATGAAGGGGCTTCTTTTATAGAAAAATCTGTACTGGAAGCCGAATTAAAGGGAAGATCAGAAGGGGAGATAGATGAAGATTTTGTAAGGAGAGTTGGCATTAAACTAGGTGCGGACTTTGTAATTTGGGGCAGTTTTACAAAGATAGGAAAAGGCATTAGCTTTGACACCAGAGTTTTAGAGATTAGAGGGCATAAATCACCCATCAGGATTTATATTGATGGCAGGGGCCTTGATACTTTGACCTCCAAACTTGGTGAGCTGGCAAGACACATTAACCTGAAATTACTGGGGGAAGATATAATCGTTAAGATATCTATCAAGGGGAACGACAGAATTGAAGCAGATGCCATTAAATCTCATATTAAGAGTAAGGAAGGAGAGGTGCTTTCACAAAAGACCTTGCGGGAAGATCTAAAAAGCATTTACGATATGGACTATTTTGAAGATGTGAACGTTTCTAAGGCAGATACCCCATCGGGCAAGGAAATAACCTTTGTTGTTAGTGAAAAACCCTCTATCAAGGAAATTAATATAAGTGGTAATAGGTTTATTGAAAAAAAAGACATTATGGAAGTCATAGGTATTAAACCCCGCACAATTTTGAATTTCAACAAAATAGAGGACAGCATCAAAAGTGTACTTAAATTCTACAGGGATAAAGGGTATTGGGCAGCAGAAGTTGACTATAAAGTGTACTATTTGAAAAGAAAGGAAGCTATAGTAGATTTAAAGATTACGGAAAATAAGAAAACCAAAATAAAGAATATTAGATTTATTGATAACAAGGCGTACAGTGATAAAGAATTGCGGGGTATTATTCAGACAGATGAAAAGGGTTTCTTTTCCTGGTTAACTGATTCTGGGGTATTAAAGGAGGATGTGCTGCAACAAGACCAAGACAAGATAATCGCATTTTATAGCGATAACGGTTATATAGATATCAAAGTTGGCAAACCTGAGATAACCCACGATAAAGATTGGATATATATTACTGTTCCGATTAACGAAGGCAAACAGTTTAAGGTCGGGAAAGTCGATATTAAAGGTGACTTAATAGGGGGAAAAGAGGAACTTCTGAAGAAATTAAACATGACCACAGGAAAAATATTCAGTCGTCAGTTACTTAGAAAAGACGTAGTTAATCTTACTGATAAATATGCCGGAGCCGGATATGCATTTGCTGATGTAACACCTTTAACCTCTATTGACAGAGAAACTCAATTGGTTGATTTAACCCTGGATGTCCATAAAGGCAAAAAGGTACATTTCGAGAGGATCTCCATAACTGGGAATACTAGAACCCGAGATAAGGTAATTAGACGAGAGTTAAAAGTTGCAGAAGGTGACCTGTATGACAAAGAAAAATTGAGCAAGAGTTACCAAAAGGTAAATAGATTGGGATACTTTGAAGAAGTCAGTTTTGATAATGAAAAAGGTACTGATGATGAGAAGCTTAATCTCAATATTAAGGTAAAGGAAAAACCAACAGGGGCAGTAAGTGTGGGAGCCGGCTACAGTTCTGTTGACAATGTTATTGGCATGTTCAATATAACCCAAAACAATCTGTTTGGAAGAGGGCAGAATTTATTTTTTGTTGCTAGCCTGGGTGGACAAAGCTCGAGCTACAACCTGGGGTTTACCGAACCCTGGCTCTTTGATACGCCTGTATCTGCTGGTTTTGACATTTATGATGTTAAAAGAGATTACCTGGACTATAGCAAACACTCTCAGGGTGGTGATATCAGGTTTGGTTTCCCAATAACGGAGGATTATACCAGGGCGTATGCGACTTACAAATATGAAAACGTGAATATAACTAATGTCCTGGATACTGCTGCTGCAGTAATAAAAGAGCAGGAGGGGAAAACTGTTACGAGCAGTATAGTACTTTCTCTTGTGAGGGATTCAAAGGATGACCGAATATTCCCAACAAAGGGATCAGAAAACAGCATAGCAATTGAGTATGCAGGCGGTGTTTTGGGAGGTACCAATTATTTCACAAAGTATTATGCTAATACAACGTGGTTTTTCCCCTTATCCTGGGATACTGTCTTTATGTCTCGTGCAAGGATTGGATTTGCACATGGCAATCAAGGCAGAGAGTTACCTCTTTTTGAACGGTTCTTTTTGGGGGGGATAAACAGCCTCAGGGGTTTTAAGGCATATTCCGTAGGTCCTAAGGACCCTGCCACTGGTGATGTTATTGGCGGGAATAAACAATTGCTGTTCAATATAGAGTATATTTTTCCCCTGTTTAAAAAAGCAGGGATTAAAGGTTTAGTCTTCTTTGATGCGGGAAATACCTTCGATGACAACGAAAATTATAGTCTGAGTGGACTGAGGACTAGCGTTGGTACTGGTATAAGATGGTATTCACCAATAGGCCCCCTTAGACTTGAATGGGGGTATAATATAGATCCTAGGCCAGGCGAAAAAAGCAGCAACTGGGAGTTTGCTATAGGGGTGATGTTTTAGTGGTTATGCCTTGTCAAAACCGTAAGTCGTAAGTTGTGAATCGGTTTTATCCTATTTGCGACTCACGACTCACGACTCACGACTTACGACTTACGACTCACGACTCACGATTTACGATTTACGATTTACGAATCTAGAGGAGGTTCAGAATGAAAAAACTAGGTTTGATTTTTATTTTATCTCTAGTGTTATCTTTCCCTAATTTTGTTTTAGGAGCTGATACTCTTAAGATAGGATATGTTGACTTGCAGAAGGCATTAAATACGTCTGATACAGGGAAGGAAGCACAAAAAAACCTTTCTGAAAAGGCAATGAAGATTCAAAAATCTCTTGAGGCAAAACAAACTGAGCTAAAAAAGCTGAAGGACAGCATAGAAAAACAGGGTTTAATATTGAGCGAGAAGGCAAGAACGGAAAAAGAAAAAGAATACCAGAAAGAATTGAGGAATATTGAGAGATTATATAAAGACTCTCAGGATGAATTTAAACGTGAGGAGATCGAGATTAGTCAAAAGATAATTGATGAGTTGAGAAAGATAATTAACAAAATTGGGGGAGAAGGCAAATATACCATAATACTTGAAAAGACCAGGAGTGGAATACTCTATGCCTCTGATGCTGTGGATCTGACCGATAAAGTTATAAAAGCCCACAATGAGCAGAGAAAACAAACCAAGTAATGGGTTCGTACTAATAAAAGGCTATTAGCCTGTAGCCTACAGCCTAATAGCCTTTTAATATAACCTGTGAACGGTTACCTCATATAGGGGGGAAAAATGATAAAGAAGAGTCTGCAAGAGTTGGCAGATTTTACCAATGGTAAGGTGATAGGTGATGGTAATATTATCATTGCCGGAATAAACAGTATCGATGAAGCAAAAAAGGGAGAGATAACCTTTATTGCCAATCCCAGGTATTTGTCGATGGCAAGAAGCACTAAAGCTTCTGCAATAATAGTTTCCTCCGATTTTAAAGATTCTGAAAAACCCCTTCTGTGTACTGATAACCCCTACCTGGCTTACTCAAAGATTGCTGGCTTATTTCACAAAAAGCCTTACCATGCAAGAGGTATTGATCCAAACGCCGTTATTGGGAACAATACGGAGATTGGAATAGATGTATCTATTTATCCTTTTGTATATGTGGGTAACAATGTGAAGATTGGGGACAGGGTATCCCTGTATCCTGGGGTATATATTGGTGACGATATACACATTGGTGAAGATACTGTAGTGTATGCAAATACCTCTATACGTGAAGGATGCAAAATTGGCAAAAGAGTTATAATCCATTGCGGGACTGTTATCGGCAGTGATGGTTTTGGCTTTGCCAAAGATGGGAAGGTGTACCATAAGATTCCCCAGGTTGGTATAGTCCAGATTGATGATGATGTGGAAATCGGTGCCAACAATACCATTGATCGTGCAGCCCTGGGGAAAACCTGGATCAAAAGGGGTGTTAAAACCGATAATCTGGTACAAATTGGTCATAATGTAATTATTGGAGAGGATACAATTATAGTTGCCCAGGTTGCTATAGCAGGAAGTGCAGAAATAGGCAATAATGTTGTTTTAGCTGGTCAGGTTGGTGTAGGGGGTCATCTGAAAGTAGGGGATAATGTTACGGTTGGAGGGCGGTCTGGCATTACTAAAGATATAGCACCAAACCAGATTGTTTCAGGCATTCCGGCAATCCCTCATAAAGAGTGGTTAAAGTCCCAGGTATGTATTACCAAGTTGCCGAAAATGAGGAAGTCTTTAAAAGAGTTAGAATCAAAGGTAGAAAAGATAGAGAAAAAAATCAAATCTGAATTGGAGGGATAAAATGTTAGACATTATAGGTATTATGAAGGTTTTGCCCCATAGATACCCCTTTCTTTTAATTGATAGGATATTGGAAATGGAAAAGGGAAAAAGGATTGTAGGTATGAAAAATCTTACTTTTAATGAACCCTTTTTCCAGGGACATTTTCCTGATTACCCTATTATGCCTGGAGTTTTGTTAATTGAGGCAATGGCTCAGGCCGGGGGAGTCCTGGCTTTTTTAAGTTATGAACCTGAAAGGGTTAAGGACAAGAAATTTTACTTTTCCAGCATAGATAAAGTTAAATTTAGGAAACCTGTACTGCCAGGTGATCAAGTAAGGTTTGAAGTAGAGGTAATTAAACATAGAAGTTTCCTCTGGAGATTTAGTGGCAAGGCGTTCGTTGGGGAATCTTTGGTTGCTGAAGGTGAATTACAGGGTATAATATCTAATAAGTAAGGTTCATCTCCCAAAGAGTTGGTCGATGAAAAGGATTCAAGGGGTCAAGGAGTCGAGGATTCGGGTGGGATAAATAAAGCACTTGAATCCTGGAATCCTTGAATCCTATACCACTTTCTCCCAACTAATTGGGAGAAGAACCATAAGTAATTAATATATTTGGAGGAGAGTTATTGCGATGATACATCCAACAGCGATTGTTCATCCAAAGGCAGAGTTAGATGAAGGGGTGGAAATAGGGCCATATTCTATAATAGCCGAGAATGTCAAGATTGGTAAGGATACAAATGTAAGCTCTCATGTAACAATAGAAAAATTTACACAGATAGGGGAGCGGTGTCATATATATCAATTTGTATCCATTGGAACCCCTCCGCAGGATTTGAAGTTTAAAGGGGAAAAATCTGATTTAATCATTGGCGACGATAATACTATCAGAGAGTTTGTAACCATAAACAGGGCATCCTCCCATGGTGGAGGGGTAACAACGTTAGGGAACAATAACTTTCTTATGGCATATTGCCACATAGCCCATGACTGTAAAATAGGAAGCAATATCATAATGGCCAATGCCGCTACCCTTGCTGGGCACATTGAAATAGAAGACTTTGCGATTATTGGTGGATTAGTTGCCATCCATCAGTTTGTCAGGGTCGGGGCTTATTCCATTATTGGGGGGGCCTCAGCGGTTTCTAAGAATGTTCCCCCCTACGTTATGGCTGTGGGCAATAGAGCTAGATTATTTGGCCTGAATATTACAGGGCTTAAAAGAAACAATTTTCCCGAAGCCACAATAAACAACCTTAAGAAGGCCTATAAGATTATATTTAGATCAGGCATGACCCTGAATAATGCATTAGAGAAAGTGAAGCTTGAACTTCCTGATTCAGAAGAGGTTAACAGTCTTGTAGGGTTTATCCAAAAATCTGAAAGGGGTATCTGTAGATAATGGAAAAGATCGGCTTAATTGCTGGAAACGGTAAACTACCCATTGTATTTGCCCAGGTTTTAGCGCAAAAGAATTTAAAAGTGATAGCTGTTGCTCATAGAGGAGAAACTCTTGATAGTCTTGAAAAATACGTTGATACAATCTTCTGGATTGATCTGGGACAACTTCAAAGGTTAATCGAAATATTTAAGAAGGAACAGATCAGTAATGTAATAATGGTTGGGGGGGTGACTAAAGCATCGATGTTTTCCGGGATAAAACCTGATGCCAAGGCAATATCCCTTCTGTCAAAATTGGCGCATAAGAAAGATGATTTATTATTGCGTTCTTTTGCAAAGGTATTAGAAAAAGAAGGGATAAATGTTCAGAGCTCTACCCGTTACCTCCCTTCGATATTAGCCCAAAAAGGGGTGATTACAAAAGGGGTGCCAACCAAGGATCAATACAAGGATATAAGATTTGGATGGGATATTGCAAAGGGTATTGGTAAGCTGGATATTGGGCAAACCGTTGTCGTGAAAGATCAAGTAATCTTAGCGGTTGAAGCTATAGAGGGTACTGATGAGACTATCAAGCGTGGAGGGAGATTAGGAAATGGACAGGTAGTGGTTGTAAAAGTAAGCAAGCCTCATCAGGATATGCGTTTTGACATCCCTGTAGTTGGAATGGAAACAATCCATTCTCTAAAGGAGGTAAGAGGCTCAGTACTGGCTATAGAAGCCGGCAACACAATTATCATGGAGAAGGAGGAAATGGTTAGGTTTGCTGATGAGGAAGGCATTTCAATTGTAGCAATCTAACCTCAAATACCAGGGAAAAAATGGAAAAGATAAGAGTTGGCGTAGTAGGGGTAGGGTATCTAGGCCAATATCATGCGGAAAAGTATTCAAAACTATCAGGGGTTAATTTAGTTGGGGTAGTTGACATTAATCATGCACGGGCATTAGAGATTGCCGATCGTTTTAATACAAGGGCTTTTTTTGACTACTCTGATCTTTTCGATGAAGTACAGGCAGTGAGCATTGCTGTTCCAACCAAATTACATTACAGAGTTACGAAGGATTTCTTTGATAATGGTATAGATATTTTGCTTGAAAAACCTATTGCCACAACTGTTGCAGAAGCAGACACTTTAATAGAGATGGCTGAGAAGAAAAACCTAATATTTCAGGTTGGACATTTAGAAAGATATAACTCGGCTATTGTTGCCATAGAAGATGTTTTGAATAATCCTATGTTCATCGAATCTCATAGATTGAGCTTCTTTACTGAAAGAGCCATCGATGTAGATGTGGTTTTGGATCTGATGATCCATGATATCGATATCATATTGAGTATTGTTAATTCTGATATAGATAGTATTGATGCTGTGGGTGTCCCTGTGATTTCTCCTAAAATAGATATAGCCAATGCTAGAATAACTTTTGTCAATGGTTGTGTAGCCAATATTACTGCCAGTCGGGTTTCAGAGAAGACTATGAGAAAGATTCGCATATTTCAACCAGATGCCTATATCTCCATAGATTTTGTCTCAAAAAAGGTTGATATCTATAATAAGATTGAAAATGGAGAAGAAAATGGCGGTTTACCTAAAATTGTGGCTAGCAATGTGGAGATAAACGTAAGGGACTCTCTAGAAGAAGAGATTAAGTCTTTTATCGATTCGGTTAATACCAGGAAGCCACCCTTAGTGTCCGGGACCGATGCTAAAAGGGCACTTTCTGTAGCCTTACGGATTCTGGAACAAATTGACCGGTTAAGGAGAATTTATGCTGATTCCTATGGTTAATCTCAAAGTTCAGTATGAAATAATGAAGGATGAAATTGACAGGGCTATTAAAGAAGTATTGGAGGATGGGAACTTCATTTTAGGTCCGTCAGTAGAGAAACTGGAGAAAGAAATTGCGTCTTACTTAGGTGCGAAATACGCCGTTGGTCTTGCCTCAGGTACTGATGCATTACACATGGCCCTTCTTGCCTGTGGGGTAAGAAAAGGACAAGATGTAATTACTACCCCTTTTACCTTTGTTTCTACTGTAGAAACCATTGTTTCTGTAGGGGCAACCCCCATATTTGTGGATATAGATCCCAGGACGTATAATATTGCCCCGGAAAAGATTGAAGAACTTATCGAGACAAAAACATCGTTTAATAAGAAAGAGGGGATATTAATAAATAAGGAAAATGGAAATCAGATAAGGGCGATTCTGCCCGTCCATCTTTATGGACAATCTGCTGATATTGAGCATATTGTAAGCCTGTGCAGTAAGTACAATCTTCTACTTATAGAGGATTGTGCTCAGGCATTTGGATCTGAATACAAAGGGAGAAAAGTGGGGACTTTTGGCGAGATTGGATGCCTCAGCTTTTTTCCCAGCAAAAACCTGGGTTGTTACGGCGATGGAGGTATGATTATTACCGATAGTGAAGACCTGGCAGATAAGATTAGGATCCTGCGAAATCATGGAAGTAAGGTTAAGTACTATTATATTGAGATGGGTTTCAATAGCAGGCTTGATGAGGTCCAAGCAGCAATTCTAGGGGTGAAGTTGAGAAAGATAGATAAATTCAACGAGTTGCGTCGAAAGAATGCCAGCCTCTATAATGATTGTCTTAGGGGAGTAGACCTAACTACACCCTATGAGGATGAGCACGTTAAACACGTATATCACCAGTATACGATTAGAACCAGATATAGGGATAGAATAACAAAATGCCTTGGAAATGAGGGCATTGCTTCGGCTGTTTACTATCCTATCCCGCTTCATCAACAACCAGTGTTTAAGAGGTTAGGGTTCAATACAGGTGACCTTAAGAACAGTGAATCGGCGTCTCTTGAGGTATTATCACTCCCTATGTACCCCGAGTTGACAGAGGAGGAGATACAGAGAGTCTGTAAAACAATTAAAGATGCAATGTCAACTACTTGAACCCTAGTGCTTTGACTCATAAATAACTTTACCAAAAATGTCTCCCCTCCCTTGGTGGGAGGGGATTAAGGGGAGGGGGCAACATAGCGATTCTTCACCCCCACCCTGCCCCTCCCCCATCAAGGGGGAGGGAATATTTATAGTAAAGATATTAAAGGGACATTCCCCTAGAACCCTCGACTCCTGGGACCCTTTTGGGCAATAAAATGGATAAGCCTTCAAAGAGAATTCTAATAGTGGCAGGAGAAGCTTCTGCGGACCTTCACGGCTCTAATTTAATTAATGCCATAAGGGAACTTAACCCCAATGTCCATTTTTATGGTGTCGGAGGTCAGAGGATAAAGGAGGCAGGCGTTAATGTACTGTTTGATTCCTCTGACATGGCGGTAGTTGGGGTTATGGAGGTCTTCTCCAAATTAAAGACGATTATAAAAGCATTTAGAGAGTTGAAAAAATCCCTAAAGGTAAACCATCCAGACCTGGTAATTTTGATTGATTACCCTGATTTTAATCTTCACCTGGCGAAATTTGCCAAAAAAAGAGGTATTCCAGTTCTATACTATATTAGTCCACAGGTATGGGCATGGAGAAGGAGGAGAATAAAAAAAATCGCCAGACTGGTGGATAAACTGTTAGTAATTCTCCCTTTCGAAGTTCCTTTTTATGAAAAAGAAAGGATTGATGTTGAATTTGTGGGACATCCTTTGATTGATATTGCAAAACCAAAGTTTTCCAGAGAGACAGCCTTAGAAAGATTTAACCTTGACAAGGGTAAGATAACCATAGGGTTGTTTCCTGGAAGCAGAAATAGCGAGGTTAAACTCCTTCTACCTAAGATGTTAAAAGCCGCTGAGATATTAAACAAGAGACTGGGAAACCTTCAGTTCGTATTACCGGTTGCCTCTACTATAAATAAAATCCAAATAGAAAAAATCATCGGCAACACCTGCAACAACGTAAGGGTCAATGTTATTACAGACAACAATTATGACGCTATAAATATATCCAGGGTAGTAATAGTGGCTTCCGGAACGACTACTCTGGAAGCGGCCATAATTAATTCTCCCATGGTTATCCTCTACAAACTTTCTCCTTTGACGTATTTGATTGGTAAGTTGATGATAAAGGTTGAGAATATTGGACTGGTAAACCTGGTGGCACAGAGGAGAGTTGTATGTGAATTAATCCAGCATGATGTTACTCCAGAGCAAATAGCAGGTGAAGTCCTTAAAATCCTCGAAGATAGAGAGTTGTATTCCAAGATTAAAAATGAATTAACCTGGGTTAAGGAAAAACTGGGAGCCCCCGGAGCTTCTTTTAAGGCTGCCAGAATAGCCACAGGAATGATGGGAATTGAGCCCGTGATTCAGACATTAGACCATAGACAACAGACATCGGACAACAGACAACAGACTGAAGAGGGGGAAATAGCCAGGGATTACACAATTGGAAAGTCTGGTGTCTAAAGTCTGAAGTCCAGTGTCTGAATTGCAGAGTAATTACCATGAAAATACAGTTATAATTCGATGAAAAGGACTATAAGTTTCTATCTAACCAAAGAGATTATGGGGCCTTTTTTTGTTGGGCTTTTGATATTTACCTTCATTTTTTTAATGAATAGTATCTTACGATTAACTGAATTGGTGGTAAATAAAGGAGTAAAACTTATTGACATTTTAAAGTTAATCCTCTATGCCATGCCCTCCTTTCTTGTGTTTACCGTTCCCATGGCTCTATTAATGGCGGTTTTAGCTGCCCTTGGAAGACTTTCTGGAGATAATGAGATTACTGCGATGAAGGTATCTGGAATAGGCATATACCAACTAGTTGCTCCGATAATGATTTTCTCTCTGGTTTGTTCGCTCTTGACTTCCTTTGTGGCAGTTTATGCCCTTCCCTGGGGGAATAGCTCTACCAGGGAGTTGATCTTCAATATCGCCAGAAACAAGGTAAACATTGGTATAAAAGAGAGGACATTCAATAGTGACTTTAAAGGGTTGGTTCTTTATGTGAATGAAATAGCTGTCAGGGGTGAAAAACTAAAAGGAATTCTGGTTTCTGAAAAAGGAGAAACCGGGGAGCCTAATACTATTGTTGCCAGAGAGGGCTATTTAATCTCTGATCCAAAATCTCTCATTATTACACTTAGATTGATTGATGGGAAGATTCATAGAGCCAGTAAGGATTTGAATACATATCAAGAGATTGGTTTTAGTACTTACGATATAAATCTGGACTTGGGAACGATTATAAAAGAGCAAGGGAGCTTTACCAAGGAATACAGTGAAATGTCAATTGGTGAACTGCAAAGAAAGATCGAAGAGTTAAGAAAAGGGAAAAAAAGTCTTTACCATCCCTTGCAGGTACTATATGAAAAGTTTTCTGTCCCTTTTGCCTGTTTAGTATTTGGTTTAATTGCAATTCCATTAGGTATACAATCCAGACCATCAAGTAAATTTTGGGGATTTATACTTAGCCTGGTAGTAATACTGATCTACTATGTGTTTCTTACATTTGGACAGATTTTAGCCAAGAATGGTGAGATTCCTCTCCCCATCGCATTATGGGCACCAAATTTTTTCATTGGTATATTAGGAGTATACATGTTATACAAAACAGCCAATGATTTGCCCATTAATTTTATAGTGTGGATAGAACGTATTTTTCGGAAAATTGGATTAAAAACCTAAAATGGAAAGTAGAATCATAGCAGAAGACACTTTTAACTAGGCTTATTTATTATGGTTCTTCTCCCATTTAGTTTGTGAAAGAGATTCGAGTCCGCCAGAAGTAGAAAGGTTTTCCTATATCCCCCTTTAAAAGGGGGAATTTAGTTTAGTCTCCCCTTTTCTGAAAAGAGGGGAGGGGGGAAGGAATGGGATTAAAAAAAGATGAAACTAAGGCTTGATTGCAGGCACTTTGTAGGTGAAAAACCATGCAGATACAAGTTGCTCTGCGAAGAATGTGATAAATATGCACCAATGGGTAGGCGGATATTGATAATAAAATTGGCTGCAATGGGAGATGTGTTAAGGACTACCCCGATTTTAAGAGGATTCAAGAGGAAGCATCCTGAAAGCCATATTACATGGTTAACCGACAAAAACGCATATGGTCTGCTTCAAGAGAATCCATTGATAGATAGACTGTTGGTTTTTAATGCCGAATCTATCCTCCAACTGGAAGTAGAAGAGTTTGATTTGCTTTTGTGCCTTGACAAGGAACCGCGAGCAACTGCTTTGGCTGTAAAGGTCAAGGCAAAAGAAAAATTAGGGTTTGGGATGAGTCCCGAAGGTAGGGTCTTTCCTTTAAATGAAGAAAGTGTATACATGTTTAAGTTAGGCCTGTCCGACCCATTAAAATTTGTGATTAACGCTAAAACTTATCCTGAGTTGATATATGAGTCATCAAGATTAGAATACCAGCAGGATGAATACATCCTGACCATCCCTGATGAAGATATAAGTTATGCCAGGTCGTTCTTGTTAGAGCATGGGATAAGCGAAGATGCTTTAATTATTGGATTGAATACCGGTGCAGGAGATATCTTCGCAAATAAGGCATGGACTATTGATTGCTTTGTTGAATTAATCGAAACTATTAATTCAGAAATGGATGCAAAGATCCTCCTTCTAGGGGGGCCCAATGAAATACAACGGAATAGAGAAATATGCTCAAGGGTTAAAGATCTGGTTTATGATGTTGGCTGTCATAATACCCTCCAACAGTTCTGTGCCCTGATAAATATCTGCGATCTAGTGGTAAGTGGTGATACCATTGCCATGCACATAGCTATAGCACTTAGAAAACTGGTAGTTGCTATATTTGGTCCTACCTGTGCACAAGAGATTGAACTCTACGGTAGAGGTAGAAAGATAGTTTCGGAATTGGAATGTGGCCCCTGTTACAAAAGGGAGTGTAATAAAGAGGTTAACTGCATGAATACAATAAGTGTGGATGAGGTTTACCATGCAGTATTAGATCTGCTTAAGGACAATGGAAAGATATAAAAAGTTATTCTTTATCCTGCTGATAGTTACGACTCTGCTCAGACTGAGTGTCATAGGAAAGATTGGACTGGGAGACGATGAGGCCCATTATTTTGCATGGTCTCAATATTTAGGCCTCTCGTACTTTGACCATCCCCCTATGGTTGCTTACCTGATAGCCCTGTTTACAAAGATTGGAGGGATAAATGAATTCTCAGTCAGAATTGGGTCTGTGATATTTTTTTTCTTTGCATCGATCTTTGTCTTCCTTCTTGCAAAAGAGATTTTCAACGATAATAGAGCAGCCTTTTTTTCAGCCCTTTTGTTGAATTTAACACCGGTATTTACTGTATTAGAGGCAATACTTATACTGCCGGATACTCCTCTGGGGTTGAGTTGGGTTATAACCCTGTATCTCCTTTACAGAATTATGAAAGGGGGGAGGGCATCTTTTTGGTATCTGGCAGGTATCATGGTAGGGCTGGGACTCTTAAGTAAATACAACGCCTTTTTTTTATTTCCTTCTGTTTTTCTTTTCCTCCTATTGTCTAAAAAGAATAGGTTTTGGCTTACCCGTAGGGAACCCTACATATCATTATTTATTGCCCTGTTAATATTTAGCCCTGTCATAATATGGAATATTAAAAATGGATGGGCATCCTTTGGATTTCAACTTTCCCGCGGTTATGGAGGCACCTTTGAATTTTCTCCGAAATGGTTTGTTGCCGGTTTGGCAGGACAGATGGGTTATATCTCTCCTTTCCTGTTTTTTGCATCCATTTATGCCATTGCTATTGGTGGGTATCGAGGAATTGTAAAACGAGATGATCGTTATCTTTTCCTTTTTTCTTTTTCGATTGTCATTCTGCTTTTTTTTGCCGGTTTAAGCTTTTTCAAGAAAGTATTGCCTCATTGGCCAACTCTCGGGTTTATTACCGCATTTATTATCCTGGCTCAGTTAACATTGGAATCATTTAAGAGAAAGACCGGCAGTAGCAGAATACTGCTGTTTGCGGCGACTTATCTCGTTTTAGTAACTGCGGTTCTATTCTCCGCTCTTATGCCTGCCCAGGCCCTTTTTAAAATTATACCCCTTCCTGCAGAAGTAGATGGAACCAACGAGCTATATGGATGGCCCAAGGCTGGAGAAAGGATTTTAGAGATATATAGTGAGATGTCCCATCACAATAAAACATTTGTTTTTACCCATCGTCCTGTTCTGGCTGGTCATATTGCATTTTATACCGGAGCTAGATTAAGGATATATTCTTTAAATGACTATGTTGATCAATATGACTTCTGGCCCGGTCCAGATGATTTTTTAGGGGGGGATGCAATCTTTTTGGCAGATAATCGATATAACAAGGACCCTCGCGAGGTATATAAGGGGATGTTTTCCTCTATAGAGGCTGAGCCGCCCCTCAAAATCTATAGAAATGGAGAACATATAAGGACTTTTTATGTCTACAAGTGTTACAATTACAATACGTCCAACTTCAAATTCCTGAGGTGATAAAGAGGTGTTAGAGGATATTATCGCTTTAGATAAATCTATATTCCTTGCTATAAACAATGGACTTTCAAGCCCGCTCTTTGATGTAATAATGATCATATTTTCATGGTTTGGTTCAGGGTATGTGTTGGCTGGTCTCATAGGTCTGGGGCTCTATATCTTTGACAGGGAGAACTTCAGGCGTAATTTTACGATTGGTATTATTGCTGTGCTGGCAGGGGGAATATTCGTTCACATTTTAAAGGAGACAGTAGCAAGGCCCCGTCCTCTGGAGGATATGGCTGATTTAATATTGGCAAATAGAGTCCACATAAATATAGTACTAGAACCATTAAGACACAGTTCTTTCCCCTCTGGTGACACTCAGACAGTTTTTGGAGCGGCTATGTTTCTCGCTTATACCTATAGAAAATATATAACGTTTCTATTTGTAGTTGCTTTTATAACGGGCATATCGCGAATCTATATAGGGGTCCATTATCCTTCAGACGTCGTTGTTGGGGGAGTGATAGGTGCTTTGGCATCTTTCGTGGTCTGCTATTTTGGCTACAGATATTTTCCGACAGGGAATAGAAAGAAAGAGCTTTGAAGAAGTACCCCTTTTCGCTTCAGCATACATTTTTTGACCCATCTATGATCGTAAATCGTAAGTCGCGAGTCGTAAATAAAATAAATAAAAGGTATAACACCCATTCACGATTCACGATTCACGATTCACGATTTACGATTCACGATTTACGACTTCAGGTTTTTGACGATGTTTGCTCTCGGGGGACTTCTTCAAAGCTCTTGGCAGGTTGTGCAAAGATCTCAATGAGAGGACGATTGCGATGAAGATTATGGCAATGATTCCCACATATAATGAGGCGGGAAATATAGAGAGGTTAATACAAGAGGTGCTGGCTATATCCAATGATATTTCCGTGGTTGTGGTGGATGACGATTCTCCCGATGGAACAGGCAAGATTCTGGATCGGATGAGGGAAACAAACCCAAGGGTTCATGTTATTCACAGGATTGGCATAAGGGGTAGAGGAACGGCAGGTATAGAGGGGTTTCAGTATGCACTGAGGGAAGGGGCCGATTATGTCATTGAAATGGATGGGGATTTTTCCCATAAGCCGGTTTATATCCCCCTTATGCTAAAGGAGATGGATACCTATGATGTAGTTATCGGTTCCAGGCTTTTGGAAGGGGGAGGGGAATTTGGGAGAAATATTATGCGGACATGGGTAACCAAGCTGGCAAACATATATATAAGAATCATTCTAAACTTGAGGATAAAAGACTGCACCTCTGGATTCAGGGTTTTTCGGAGAGATGTTTTGGAGGCTATAGACCTCAATAGTATGATCTCCTCTGGGCCCTCTATCGTCCAGGAAGTTTTATACAAGGCATATAGAAAAGGGTTCGAAATTAAGGAAGTCCCAATTGTCTTTGAAGAAAGAATGAGTGGGGAGTCTACGTTTAATTTTAGAATAATGAGGGAAAGTCTATTGAAGATGTTTGTGCTTCGATTTAGGTGCTGGTAGTATGAAAAATATAAACAGATACAAAACTTACTTCCTTGTCTTCCTCTTTGGTGTAACACTGGTTAGACTTATATTTATAGGATTCTTAGACTTATCCCCGGACGAGGCTTATTATTGGGACTGGTCCCGTAATCTGGGTCTCAGTTATTATGACCATCCTCCTATGGTAGCTTATTTTATTTCTCTTTTTACCCTGCTCGGCCGTAATAGTGAATTCTTTACAAGGCTTAGCTGTGTTGTACTGATTTTTCTTATGACCATTATAGCATACAGATTGGGCAAAGACATTTTTGGAGATGAAAGAGCAGGGTTGCTATCAGCATTTCTGGTAAATATTGTGCCGGGACATGCAATAGGAGCCGTAATAGTTACCCCAGATACCCCACAGGGGTTCTTTTGGGTATTAGGCCTGTACTTCGTATATAAGGCGATATCCACCAGTAAGGAATTTTGGTGGTATCTTGTTGGGGTAGCTTTAGGCTTTGGGCTCTTAAGCAAATATACGATGCTTCTCTTTGTACCTTCTATATTTCTATTTTTACTATTGTCAAAAGACAATAGAAAGTGGTTGATGAGAAAAGAGCCGTACCTGGCATTGATTATTGGATTGGTTGTCTTTAGCCCGGTTATTATATGGAATTTTAAGCATGATTGGATATCCTTTAATTTTCAATTCACACATGGTTTTTCAAAGAAGGAAAACCCGGGAATGAAATACTTCCTGGATTATATTGGAGGACAAATGGGGATTGTCTCCCCTTTCGTCTTTATTGCATGGTTGTATACAATGGCAAAGAGCCTCTATTTAGGGCTGAAAAGGCAGAATGCCAACCTCCTGTTGCTATTCTGTGCATCTGCCCCTGTGTTTCTGTTCTTCGCGGTGATTAGTCTTCGCACAAAGGTTGAAGGGAATTGGCCTGGAATGGCTTATTTCTCGGGTCTTATAGCTATGACAGGTCTGTCTCTTTTATCACTTTCCAGAGGAAAGAAAAGGAAACTCCATGTTGCATGGCTGATAATAGTATTCTCCTCCAGTCTTCTGCTAACTACTGTTGCTCATGTACAGGCTATATATCCTCTCTTACCGATTCCCCTGAAGGATGACCCGACCAGTGCGCTCCATGGATGGCGAGAGATGGGATTAGAGGTAAACAAAGTCCTTCATGAAATGCCGAAAGAAATCCCCACCTTTATATTGGGTCATCGCCATCAGGTTGTGGGGGAGCTGGCATTTTACACTGAGAGTCAAAGGTATCCTGTCTATGAAGTATCGTGGGAAGGACGATTTAATCAGTACAATATTTGGAATGACTTTTCAACGCGTTTGGGTAATAATGCGGTTTTGGTATCTGAACAAAGCTATGGTGAATCCAGCTTTGTAACGGCTGTTTTTGATCGTATAGAAGAAAGCAGATGTTTGACGATTAAACGAAATGGCTTTCCTATAAGGAGTATTTATATCTATAAATGCTACAATTTTAAGGGGTTGAAAGCTAGAGCTAGGGAATGGTATAGACTAATGGTTCTCAACAGCAGGCTTAAGCCCGCTGTTGTGTCCTGATTTGAAAACTAGACAGGGAATGGCATAGCCTAATGGACCACCTTTTACAGACAGATACAAGTCTATTTTATTTTATCAATAACACTATGCAGAACAGTCTTTTCGACAGGATCATGCCTGTAATAACGGACATTCATTATTGGAAGATTGTTATTTTGATTGTTTGGCTTGCCTTGATTGTAAAAGGCGGCAACAAAGGAAGGGTAGCAGCCATCTTGGTGATTGTCGTTGTTGGATTGAGTGACCTCTTGATCGCTCAGGTCATAAAGCCTGTCGTGGCAAGGATTCGTCCCTGTAATGTGTTGCCTCATGTTAATTTGCTGGTTGGATGTGGCGGTCTGGAATCCTATTCCTTCCCTTCCTCTCATGCATCGAATATCTTTGCAGCTGCTAGTTTTTTTGGGTACAAATACAAGAGGCTTGTTGCTGTCTTTATCTCTATAGCTATTCTGGTGGCTTACTCCAGAGTATATGTAGGAGTGCACTATCCTTTTGATGTTATTGGAGGGGCAGTTGTTGGGATTGTCTGTGCCTGGATTATCTTGATGCTTGAAAGAAGAGTATGTTTATTTATTGAAAAGAGAAAACGGAAATCTCTAAAAACTCTCAACCATGACAGGTTGTAAGAGCTCTGAGACGACTCAACAGGAAGGCAATAATGGAATTGTACAAGCGTTTACTACAGTTTGTGAAGCCATATTGGTTTAGGTTATCCGGTGCC
>Ga0210056_1000242_pt1 | contig 41957 bp, 38 predicted proteins | sample CryGeyCG2014_080_2_FD_183965 | JGI IMG/M metagenome (GOLD analysis project Ga0210056, IMG submission 183965) | Groundwater microbial communities from aquifer - Crystal Geyser CG07_land_8/20/14_0.80 (SPAdes) (version 2) | ecosystem: Environmental > Aquatic > Deep subsurface > Groundwater | place...
CGATCCAGCAGGGAAGAATGGCGACAATGCCGCACTCGTCCCTGATGCAGAGGATGAACAGGGAACAATAGGGTGCGGCGCCAAAACGACAAACAGCCTCATACCAGTCAAAGCTGTAATAGAAATTATCTTCTCCGTTGACAGATCGTATCCTTTCCCAATCCTGGCGCAACGACAAAAAGTCTTCCATTGAGGTGATCATCGTTACATTCAAGGTTCGCTACCTCCTCGTACCAGAAGTCAATAGGTCGGAATTTCTTACCCGACACAATCATCCTCATTTCCCAACCGTAACTTCAAATTCCGCTCTTCTGTTTATGGCGCGGCCTTCCTTGGTCTTGTTGTCTGCAATGGGTTTTTGCTCACCATATCCCACCACTCGGATCCGCGAAGAGGTTATTCCCTTTTCAATTAGATACTTACGTACTGCGTTTGCCCTTCTTTCCGACAACCTCTGGTTGTATTGGTCCGAACCTATGGCGTCGGTATGCCCTTCAACGGTGACGGGCGATGATGGATTTGCACTCAAATAAGCCACATGCTGATCCAGATCCGGAACATAAAGCTTCTTGATATTATACCTGTCAAAATCAAAATGAACGATCGGCAGACGGATCCTTTCCGCAGCCTTTTTCTCTTTTGCGGCAGCCGGTTCTTTTCCTGCGGTCGGTAAATGGACAACGGAATTTTTCGGCCGGGATGTGTAAAGGACGGTTGCATAAAGCTGCATGTTCTGATCCAGCCAGAAGGCGATCCCGTCTTCATCCAAAACGTACTTGTATTTCATCGGCTTTCCGCCGTTGTAAAACATATACAGTTTTTTCTCTCCAGGATATTGAAGGGGAAATTCTCCTTTTTCCTTGCCGGTGGGGTCCGTTTTATTCTCGGTTTCAGTCGTCGCCCTGGTCTGAATGATCGGGGAGGGCTGATAATTGAGTGTGACCACATCGACAGCCGCGCCGAACTCTTTTTCAATATCTACAAGCTGAATGCCCCTGGATGGCTGTTTATTGCCTACCGATCCCTTAAAGCCCCTGGCAAGATAGATCTGTTCAACCTGATCGTTCTGATTGATAAAAATGCTTAGTCCCATGGATTCATATTGCAGGCACAGTCCTTCGCTCTTGATAATATCCGGAGTGCCCAGTGTTTTAATGACCTCTTTGCGCGGCATGTCCAAACTGATCAGGCGCAAGGTGTCCTCAAATTGAATGCTCATGGTTGTAATAGAATGCCCCTTGATGGAAAATGTTAGGATCAGCATCCCGCACAATGCGGCGATCAGTATTTGACGGGTATTCATTGGCGTTCTCCTTTCTGAATTTCCATTGCGCAACGTTCAAGCAGATTGCTGAAGACCGTCATACGGTTATCGTTCAATTTCAAGGCGGCCTGCCGGGCCTGTTGTCCAATCTGTTCGGCGGATTCCCGGTGATTCCACAGATACTGGATGTGGTCAGTCAGCTCCTTATCATTTCCTGCCTTAAAAAACAGCGCTGTTTGCTTATGAACCGCATATTCTTTCGTGGCCATATTCTCCGTGATAATGAGCGGCCTTGCCAAGGCCATGACCTCAAGCATACTGAGCTGTCCGGCTGCAACTCGATAATCTTTCAGCGGAAAGACCACCATCCGGCTGGATGCAATCCACTCGATGAGCTTCTTTTCGGAAATCAGGTCTCGGAGGATAGTCACATTCTCCGGAAGCGGGATATGAGATTGATATATCTGGGATAAAATATAGGTCTTGATGTTTAAATGGGAAACCGCCCGAATCAATGTCTCAAAGTCGCGGTCACTCTTCCCATAAGAAAAAATATAATCCTGCTTGGGGCAGTCCGGTTCCTCGAAAAGGGATCGGACCGCCATTAACGGTAAAAATGCAATCTTATTCCGGGGAATGCCGAACCTTTGGCTGTAAATTGCTTCTTCTTCCTTAGACGTGCAGCAAAAATAGTCAATCCCAGGGATTGCCAGTTTCATCAGCGCGATTTGAACCCGATACAGCCATCGAGTCTGTGTTAAATCAATATGAAAATCCTGAATGATATGAACCGGCGGCTTTTTGCAATGCACAACGCGTTTCAGGATACCATAACAGATTCCCAGTCGCATTTGCCAGGAAATGGTCACATCAAAATGTTTTCTCGTGATCAATGCCAACAACGGCACATAAAACTCGGATAAATAATTGGATACATATGACCATCGGCTGTTAACCGTAGGTTTGAACGAAACCGGCTGAAGAATATCAACATCTTGAACCTTATTTTTGAGAAAATGGAGAAAAGACCATTCCCCCTCTTCCTTCCAGTTGACCAGTATCAAAAGTCTTAATCTTGAAATCACAACGATTTTGCTCCATAAAGATCGTTTACAATGATATCCGAAACTTTACGTGAAAAAGCATCCATGGTATGATTTTCCACCACCGTCTGTCTGGCCATGCGTCCGATGAAATCGGCTTTTTCAGGATCAGAGAAAATGATATTCACAGCCTCAACAATAGCATCGGGATTCTTCCAGGGGACAAGAAATCCGTTTTGTCCATGCACAATATATTCCTGGGTGATGAGGGTTTCCGTGATGATGACCGGCTTGCCGTAATACATGGCCTCAAGCATGGTATATTCCCCCGCAGGAGAATTGATTCGGCTCAACGGAATAATAACTGCGGCTGCTTGCTGCATTAATCTGTCCGATTCCTCTCCAAACGTATTGCGATAGACGGTTACATTGTCCGGAATCACCAGCCCTTTAATGGCAGCATCGGATGTGACAATAACAAATTTATGGGTACATGATTGGGCTGCTTCCATCAACGTCCGGTAATCTCTGTAGCTTCTGCCAACCGAATACAGATAACTGCCTGGTTTAAATCCGCTGTAACCCAAATCATTTTCAATGATAACCGGCAATTTATAATGGACACATATTTTTTCGGGAAGTTTGAACCGCTCCCGAATGAAATGCATATAGGCCTTGGACATAAAACCTATATGATTTAGCTTTTTCCAAGACACCGCAATAACGCACCTGCGAAGTTTTTCCAGAATAGGATTCTTACGTTCAACAATACCGGCGTCAAGGATAAATACTTTGGGGAGGTTTGAGCATGTTATGAATTTGATCAGACCCAGAAAGGTTCCTATGGTTTGGGACATTGCAAGCATATAATCGTAGTCATGACGCCTTCTAAATGCTGCTATGCTAACCCAAAAACACTTGGGCCAATGAGAGAAAATTTTGTTTACAGGCGTCCACTTAGATTGATGAAAGTTGATTCCCAATGCGTCACAATCCAGGCCGGTTTTCCGCAAGGATTGGAGCAGTTGAGAATCACTTTGAGGTATCCAATCAACCAACAGCAGAACATGGAGAGCTTTTTCCATTATGGCCTCATTATAGACGTCTTCACTGTGTCAGCGCAATTCATGTTGCGCTTTTTTTCTACATATAAACATAATTTTCCAACTTTTATAGGTCGCAATCGATGCAGGTTTCATCCACTCACAGATCATTACCTCTTCAAAACCTGTCAGGCTAAGAAGGTTTTTTAATATAAAAGGCGTCCATAGCGCATGCTCATATTGAAAAGAAAAGCTGACATTATTGCCATTTTCTTTCGTTACACTTACCATATTATCCATATGAACTAATTGCTCCATCAAATCAATATTTGGAAAAGTTCTAATTTCGATCTGTTCTTTATCAACCATTATTCTTGTTTCTTTTTCACGCGGCAAGTCTAATATTGCAGCAAGGCCGTTCCAGCAATCAAATACATATAATCCCGGTGCGGTAAGCCGACTATAAATACCTTTGAAAAAAGACGTCAAATCGTCTATTTTATGAATATAGTTTACAACATTGAACAGAGAAACAATCATATCGAATCCATATAGCTCAATCTTATTCACATCTCCACACAATAACGTAAGATTTTTACTCTTCAAATTAGTCGATTTACAGCGTGCAACGTCAATGGAATGTTGATCAATATCGGCTCCAACAACTTTATAACCCTTTTCTGCAAAAAGCAGAGAATGTCCTCCGGTTCCGCAACCGACGTCCAGGATGCTTTCCGGCGCTTTGCCTAATTTATCATAAGCAATTCGCAAGATAATTTCTACTTCTGCGGCGTAATCCTTAGTCGTATACAACTTGTCATAATATTCTTGAAATATATTATTGGTTATTTTCATAGTAACCCTTTATCGTATTGCATACATAGTCTATCTGTTCCTCTTTCAACGCTGCAAATGATGGGAGACAAATACCGTGTTCATATCCATATGTAGCATTAGGGAAATATTTGTCCTCACATCGATCAAACCAGTCCCGATCATTATTTAAATACTGAAAACAGGGCTGCTTATGAAGAGGGTAAAAAAACGTTCGAGGTTGAATATTTTTAGAAGACATATACGCCATTACCTTGTGTGCATCATCACAAAGAATTGTTACCCGGAATGGAATAAATTCTGAGCCCGGTTCTATCGTTGTAAACTTAACCTGACCAATATTACTTAACTTCTCACGATAAAGTTGATATATTGCCCTTTTCCTGTCAGCTATCCCTTTAAATTTACCCCATTGGACAAGTCCAATAGCCATCTGAATATCCGTCATCCGAAAATTGTAGCCGATCTCCGGATGAATGAAAGTGCCACGCTCTGTACGACCCTGGTTGCGAAGATATAACAATTTTTGATGAATATCCCCGTTATTCGTAACGACAAAACCACCTTCTCCTGTAGTAATTGTTTTATCTGCAAAAAAGGAGAACGTTCCAACTTCACCAAAAGTTCCACAGAACTTAGCTCGATATCTGATACCCAATGCCTGAGCTGCATCCTCAATCACCAGCAGATTTTTATTGTTTGCAAACTTCATTACGCTGTCCATATTCGCGGCCATACCGTAAAGGTGTACGGGCATTACGGCCTTGGTTTTTTCAGAAACAACCCTTTCACAGTCGCTAACTTCTATTTGAAAATTCAGTCGGTTGACATCGACAAAAATTGGAGTCGCTCCTACCATCTCAACGGCGTTTGCAGAAGCAATAAAGGTACAATCCGGGACAATAACTTCATCGCCCTTCCCAATCCCAAGCGCCCTTAATCCCAAGTAAAGAGCCAGTGTTCCGTTAGGAGCGAAAACACCGTACTTCGCATTAAGGCTCTCACATATTTTCTTCTTAAATTCCTCTGCTTTAGGGCCTTCTGTAATCCAATTATTATCAAAACAATCTTTTATTGCTTCATATTCTTCTTTTCCAACGAATGGCTCAAATTGTGGTACGTTCATAGGTTTTCACCCTTTCTCATATTGTTTTATAAGGAAGATATGGCCGATAAAAACCATACAATTTATGCAGTTCCTTTATCCCGTCGTCGATGGTATATTTTGTCTTATAACCATATCCTCTTATTTTATCATAGGATATGAGAAAATTACGGGTGTCCAAGTCTTTTACCTCTGAATCAATTATAGTAAAATCAAAATATTTTTGTATATATTTTGCAAGTTCCATTTTAGAGTAGTTCATTGACTCATCACCGACGTTGAATACATTATTTTTCATAGCAGCAAAGTTCTCAACGGCTAAAAGATAAGCACCTATAGCATCTCTAATATGCAAAAAAGTTCTTTTTGATTGCGATTCGAACAAAACCAGGCACCGCTCTACCAAAGCACGATAAACAAATTCATTGAGTAAGAGATCATTCCTCATTTTTGGACTTACACCGAAAATAGTAGCAAATCTTAATGCTATTGTATTTTCCTTTTCCATACATATTGTTTCTGCTTCATACTTTGTTCTCCCATACAAGCTGACAGGGTCCACCGTAGATGTTTCATCTCTAAGGTCACCCGACTTTCCATAAAATGAAGTTGTCGAAGCGTAAATCAGCATCTGTGATTTTGAAAGCTCCTTTGTTAATTTCCGAGTAGCGTTAACATTAATTAATGTAGCTGAGTTGGGATTTGCCTCACATGCAGGGTAACCACTTATTCCAGCAAGATGGATAATAACGTCCTGATCTTTTATATACTTTTTCAAATCATTCCTGACATCCTCCTGCACTATTGATAAGCTCTTATTTGAAATTAGATGCAGGATTGAATCATATCCAAACATAAAATTATCGAGTATTGTGACTTTATAACCTTTATCAAGCAGATACTTTGTTAATAGAACCCCTTTATAACCTGCGCCGCCCGTAACCAAGATATTCATCTTATTTCGCTCCTTTCTTGTAAGTAAGGGTTTCCCCGAATTTAGTCATGAAATCACGACGATTTTGCTCCATAAAGATCATTTACAATGATATCCGAAACTTTACGCGAAAAAGCATCCATGGCATGATTTTCCACCACCGTCTGTCTGGCCATGCGTCCGATGAAATCGGCTTTTTCAGGATCAGAGAAAATGATATTCACAGCCTCAACAATAGCATCGGGATTCTTCCAGGGGACAAGAAATCCGTTTTGGCCGTGAACAATATATTCTTGAGTGATCACGGTTCGCGTAATGACTATAGGTTTTCCATAACACATGGCCTCTATCAGGGTCAATTCTCCCGTAGGTGAATTGATTTGGCTCAAAGGAATAATAACTGCGGCTGCTTGCTGCATTAATCTGTCCGATTCCTCTCCAAACGTATTGCGATAGACGGTTACATTGTCCGGAATCACCAGCCCTTTAATGGCAGCATTGGATGTGACGACAACGAATTGATGGGTGCATGATTGGGCTGCTGCCATCAATGTCCGGTAATCTCTTAAGCTTCTGCCAACCGAATACAGATAACTGCCAGCTTTATAGCCACTGAAATCGGGAATTTTTTCAATGATAATTGGCGATGTCAGAAGAACAGATTGGGATTCCTGCACATTAAACCGTTCCTGAATCAACCGCATGTAAGCATTTGAAAGGAAGCCGATGTGATTGACCTTTCCCCAGCATAACGAAATAAATTTCCGGCGAAACCATTCCAGTAGTGGGTTTTGGCGTTCGACAATGATAGCCATCAGGATAAACACTTTGGGGAAATTTGAAAATGTAATCAGTTTGAGCAGTCCAAGAAACGTTCCCATGGTTTGCTGCCAGGCGATGACATAGTCATAGTTGTTACGACGGCAAAATGCTTTTAAACTGACCCATAGGCATCTGGGCCAATGAGAAATGATTTTATTGACCGGCGTCCACTTTGACTTGTCAAAGTTAGTTCCCATGATATCACAATCCAGGCCGGCCTTTCGAAGGGATTCGAACAGCAGAGATCCCCTTTCAGGTAACCAATCCACCAGTAAAAGCACGCGGGGAGATTTCTTCATTTCGTTAAATCTCCTCTTTTGCCAATCGGGGGGAATATCATTAACTGCTCAAAGGCTCTGGCCATTTGATCAACGCTGAGATTTTCCTGGACCATCTGACGCGCTTTGCGGCTCATCTGTTTTTGCAGGCCGGGATTTTGCAAGAGCAAAATAATTTTTTCGGACAGGGCGGCCGGGTCATCCACGGGAACCAGAAAACCCGTTTCGTTCGGGATCACGATTTCATTCATGAAACCGACATCCGTGCAGACGATGGGAATGCCGGCGGACATCGCTTCGATGGCGGCGACGGAAAGCGTTTCCTGCTGGGGATAGGAGGAGAGGCAGTCAACGTCAACCGCTGCAAAAATATCCCCGAGCTGCCGCTGAAATCCCAGAAAATGGACCTGTTTTTCAAGATCCAAATCGATTGCAAGGGTTTTTAGGGATGGCATTTGTGGGCCGTCCCCGATCACCAGAAAATGGGCTTCGGGTATGACAGCCACAACCAATCGAGCGGCCTGAAGAAACACATGATGGGCCTTGTCCGGCCGAAGCGCAGCCACGATACTGACGACGGGGCTTTGCGGCGGTATTCCCAAGCGACTTCGAGCCTCTTGGGGACTGAGATTCGCTTGAAACCGTTTCGGATCCACACCATTATAAATGACCCGGATCTTGGCGGGAGGGATTTTCTCTTCCATCGCGATGTAATCGCCATGTCCCTTTGCCGCAGCCACAACATAATCAATGCCAAGGTGAAGTATGCGTCGCCCCAGCATGGTCAGCTTGTGAAAAGGATATTTCTTATAGGTTTCGTTTTCCCAGTTGATGCAGGACCGAACCCCGGCAATTTTAGCCGCCAGAACCCCAAAAAGTAAGGTGTTGAGATGATTAATCAAAAAAACAATCTCCGTCTGATTTCCTTTCAGAAGTCTTGCCAGCCTGAAAACCCCGAACAGGTCAAATTTGGAGCGGATGATGTCGGTGCTGACTGGGAACCCAAGTTGCAGGACTTCTTTCCCCAGAATCCCCGGTTCTCTTAAAAAGAAAATGTGAAGGTCAAAGCGCTGCCGGTTGATGTGGCGCAGCAGTTCGAGCAGCAACTGTTCGGCGCCGCCGATGGTCAGCAAGGATACCACGACGGCGACACGGGTTCTCTGGGGATGGGCCATGGCGCTATCTCCCTTTGTAATCAGCGATGACCGTTTCAAACAAGTCCGTCAGTTTGTCCATTTGATCCTTAATGAGCAGCGTTTTCTTTACATAGGCCTGCCCTGCTATTCCCATCTGGAGCAGTTGATCCCTGTTTGAAAGCATCAGGTCCATTTTTTGCGCCAGATCGTCGCAGGAGTCTGGTTCAAACAGCTCACCCGTTACCCCTTCCTCAACCTGTTCGGGAATGCCGCCGATACGGGACGCAAGAACCGGAGTCCCGTTAAGGAAACTTTCATAAATGCTGAGCGGCGCATTGTCGTACCAGCGGCTGGGCACGACGCTGAACAGCGCCTCGGCAATCCATTGCGTCAGGGCTTGCCCGGACTGGAATCCCAAAAAATGGATGCGGCCCTGCGCATGAGGTTCAATGAGCCGTTTCAGCCGCTCCTCTTCTCCGTCATAACTCCGGCCGATGATATAAAGATCTATCGGCGGATTCAGTTTCTGAAAGGCGCCGATCAAGGTATCCAGTCCCTTCTCATAAGATATTCTGCCAAAAGAGACAATATAGTTTTTTTTATGCCAGCTCTTGTCCGGCGCGATGGTTCTCTCGATCGGATACTGCAGCACATGGATACGTCCTACGCTCTTTACCTCTCCTTCTCTCCTGCCCTCCCTTTCTCTTTCTCCTCGTCTTTTTCGAGATCCCTGTCTTCTTTCAACCGGATACGGCAGCAGGTACAATTGTTCTTCGGGAAACCCACCTTCGATGAGCTTGGTTCTCATAAATTCACACGGCACAACAAAGGCATCCACCAGGTCATACAGTCCCAGCAAGCGCTGAATATACATGGCGGCGACCCGAACCGCCGAGGCGGCCAGATTATTCTTGACACACCGGTATTGTAGCCCATGATAATAATGCCCCCGGACGCAGAGGGTGCAGGGCTTTCCATTGCGCAGCAGGGAATAGCTGGGACAAAGCAAATTGTAGTCGCCGATCTGCATCACCACGGGGATGTGGTGACGTTTAAAGGTGTGGAGGATACTCAGCGACATGTAGTTATAGATATTGAGTATATAGGCGATATCCGTCCCAGGAAACGCTTTCAGCAGCCGGCTCAATTTGATTCTGGCTTCAATAGAGTAGACGCTTCTATCCAGAAAGCGCAGAATATTGACAGGGGAAAACCGGATGTTTGCCCAAAGCGCCTGCTCAGGGTCCCCGGGGGGCGCCATAAAATAGTCCTGATACGGAGAAGGCCATGTCCCGGCGTAACGGACGCTGAACGGAATGGTCGTATGCCCTCTGGCTGACAGGTAAGTCATGACGTCATAAAGATATTTCTCGACGCCGCCGTTTAAGAAAAAATATTTGTTACAGAAGACAATCTGCATTTAAGGTTTTTCTCCCAACTCAATACGAAAAATTCCCGTCCCATTGAATCCGATATATCCTGTGGCCGGCTCTCCCGCCGTCAAGGTGATGACATTCATGTTCACCTTGGGAATATTCATCGGAACCTGCCGAAATGTTTTTGCGCTGTCTGTGCTCATAAAGAGCCCTTCGGTTGCCCGGACATCATAGCGAATCGTTCCCGCCAGAACCACGCCCGGGCGCTCGGGGTGGAAGGCTACACTGTAAACGGCCATTTGCGGAGAGGCGGTCACAGGAAGGTGAATTTCCCGCCAGCTTTTCCCCTCATTGTTGGAGAGCAAAAGCGTATTGCCGCCACAGCCCGCCACAATCCGGGATGGCGTGGATGGATCGATCGCCATGCCAAACACAAAGCGCTCTTCCGTTGTAACACGCTGCCAGGAGCTGGCGCCATTGGTTGATTTATAAATGCCGCCGGCCTGCGTGCCGGTAAACAAAGTTCCGGGGAGTCGGGGATGAACCCGCAATGCCCCCGGCCCCTTGATAAAAGGGGTTTTCAATCCCTGATTCATCTGGGTCCAGTCTTTTCCGGCATTTACGGTTTTATATACCCCATATCCATTGGTTCCTACATAAATCGTGTCCTCAGCAAGAGGGTCCAGTTCCACATTGGTTGCCAGCCCATCTACATATCCCCGTTTGGGAAGGGCTTCTATGGGTACGGAAAATCCGATGTCCTTCCAGGTTGCCCCGGCGTTCCGGGATTCATATACATAAACCCTTCCCTTTTTGCCCCAGGGATTCATCAGCAAGACCATCCGGGCTGGATCTTTTTGAGATATTTCAATTTCCTGGGCATGGCCATCGGCGACGCCGTTCATCGCCCGTCTCCAGTGTTTCCCTGCATCTTCGGAGATCATCAGGCCATTGTCCGCGGCGCACAGGTACAGGGTTTGGGGGTTCCGGGGATGAATTTTCAGGTCATTGATGACCGTGTTCTGAAGTCCATGATGCTTTTGATACCAATGATCCCCATCGTCAGCGGTCTGCCAGAGGTTCCACCAGTCCGTCATGAAGAGGGATTGGGAGGTTCCCGGGACAAAGGCCATCTCTTCAACGCCGGAAAGGGTGCTGGTCCAGTTGGCAGGCGCTTCCGGATCGACCTGGAACGAGCGGATGGATTTCCAGGTGGATCCGCCGTCCTCGGTTTTGTAAAGCAGATGGGGCCAGTTTTCCGGGTGCGAACCAATGAACACCAGATTCGGATTGTTTGGATGAACGAGAAGGGATTTATAGCCCTTGGGCTTCGGTTGCAGTGAAACGGGGCGACCCTCCCAGGCGCGGGATGTTGCATTCCATCGAAACAGGCCACTCTGTTTTTCGACCATGTAGAGGGAATTACGCGAAGAGGCGATATCGGTAATCTCGGCAGAACCCTGCACAAGTCCAGTCATCTGTGGTTTCCAGCTCCGCCCCTCCCACCGATAAACACCACTGGAAGTTCCGGCGCACAAATATCCATCATATGCCGTAAGCCCATTGACCTTGAAACGCTCCAACCCCTGTACCGGATGCGGGGAGGCGTTCAGATTGTTCAAGGGAAGGTTGAAAACCCCTTTTGTGTCGGTCCCAATCCACAGCGATTTCCGGGTAAAGAACAGTAGCCTGCTTCCAAAAAACCGTGAAGGGTAGCGGATTTCGCCGGATATCCGCGTCCAGCCATCGCCCTGATTGATGCTGAAATAGAGACCGTCGTCGGTCAGAACGACAAGCTGATGGGGGGCTTCCGGATTGATGGCGATATCCGCGACAGCAAAACCTTCCAAGCCCTTTCCGATCAGTTCAAAGTGATCGCCGCCGTCCCGGCTTCTGTAGATTCCAGCAACATCCGATCCGATGTAAACGATTTTGGGATGCGATGGATCGATCGCAACGGCCGTAAATCGTCCACCGCCGCCATAGCCTGCAGAATGCCACGCCAGGGGGATGTTTTCCGCGCCCGCGCTGATTGCAATCAGCACTGACAGCAGGACGGCAGAAACAATTGGGTTCAGGCAACGCCTCATTACTCTCCCACTGTCGTACCCTTTTGAATTTGCTGCTTGGGTTCCAGGTGAAACGATTTTTGGCCGTATAGTCGGGCGCTGTATAGAACAAATGCTTTTTCCACCGGATCATATCCTTTCATCCAAACGGTGCCTGAAACTGAATTGGAATAGATACGCAGCTTCAGCTTGCCGGCTCTGGCATTAATCAAGGTCGGAAGGGCGACGCTTTCAGCGAGTTTCTTTCCTTCGTCACCTGCCTTCACGGCCAAAGCGCCTGTGTGCTTCAGCAGCTCCGGACTTAAGAAAAAAAAGTGCATCGGCACCGGTTTGACGAATGTCCGTTTGATATCGCAGGTGATCTCGTTTGCAATCGCCGTCATTTCTGAATAATCGGCATTCCAGAAGAAACTGTTTCGGGAATTTTTCTTCGGGAAACTTTGAATAATAAGCTGGTAGGGGTTGTTGCTTCCGGAAACCGGCGGCATCAGGCTCAACAAGGCCTGAGCCCCTGAGAATGTATCATTCATAACCGTACCGGAAAGCTGCACCAGATACTGCTTTGAGAATTGTGTTCCCTCCAGGAGATCTTGCGCCACTGAGTGAGCGGGCAATAAACCTGAACCGAGGATCAACAGCATTCCAATGATCAAGATACGCAACAAGTTTTTCATCTGAAAATGCACCTCAAATCCCCCTCTATCCCCCTTTGCTAAAGGGGGACTTCATTATTCCCCTCTTTGGCAAAGAGGGGTTAGGGGAGATTTTCATTTACCTTTGTGTCAGGAACTGTCATGAGCGTTTCACCTGAAAATGATCCATCAACTAATTGAAATCATTGCATACAATATCCATCCCCTTGAAGGGGAGGGTCCGGGTGGGGATGGGGTCGCCCAGCTATTTTCATCCCCCTTTGTGACGGGAGGCCGTCATGAGAGCTTCAGCTTCCGTCTATTAATCTGAGTGATCACCCTGCTTTTTTAATTGGGATTGGTGCCAGTTCCATGCCGTTGTAATGGTTGCCCGGATGTCGATAAAATCCGGTCTCCATCCCAGCAGTGAAGCTGCTTGGTCCGCCTTTGCCACCAGCGCCGGGGGGTCGCCGGGGCGTCTGCCAACGGGTCGATAGGCCACCGGTTTTCCGGTAACCTGCCGGACAGCCTGGATGACTTCCATCACGGAGTTCCCTTGTCCCGTGCCCAAATTAACGCATAGGCTCTGACCGGATTGGATCAGATATTTCAGGGCAAGGAGATGGGCGCCGGCCAAATCCGTTACATGGATATAATCCCGAATCGCGGTACCGTCCGGGGTGTCATAATCAGTTCCATAGACTTCCGTATAATCACGCCGGCCCTGTGCCGTTTGCAGCAGGAGAGGAATCAAATGGGTTTCGGGATCATGGTCTTCGCCGATTTGCCCTTCGGGGTCGGCGCCTGCCGCATTAAAATAGCGCAGAATGGCGTACCGGATGCCGTAAGCGCTCCCATAGTCCTGGATGATCTGCTCCATCATGAGCTTGGTGCGGCCATAGGGATTGATCGGGATCTGCGGATGGTTTTCGGGGATGGGAACCTGCAGCGGCATGCCATAAGTTGAACAACTGCTTGAAAATATTATATTCTTACAGCCGTGTCGTCGCATGGCCTCCAGAAGCGAAATTGAACCGGCAACATTGTTCCGATAATATTTTGCCGGGTGCTCAACCGATTCGCCGACATAGGCATAAGCGGCAAAATGGATAACTGCTTTGGGCCGATAGTCGGAAAAAATCTGATCCAAAACCAAAGAATCGGCAATATCTCCTTTTATGGACGGTCCCCATTGGACGGCCCATGGATGCCCATATATCAGATTATCGAGAGAGATGGGCAGGTAACCCATAGCGGCAATGGCTTTGCAGGTGTGACTGCCAACATAGCCGGCGCCTCCGGTAATCAGAACGGGTTCGATCATCACAAAAGCCCCCTTTATTTCCGGCAATCCATCCGGATGTTTCATGAAAAACTGGCGCTTTGTGGCGTGAAGCATATGAATAAAGGCAATGGTTTGTCAAGCAAAATGACCATTCCATAAAAAAAATAAAAAAATGCTTGACAATATTTTTTTTTTGTATATTTTGGAACGGTATTGGAATAGTCCGGAATTATCAGGAAGGTTTCTAATATGAATGGAAATAGGTTGAAAGATCGGCGCATTTCCGATGGGCTTACGATCACAGAGCTGGCGCGCTTCTCCAACATCAGCACCAAGGTAATCAGCCAAACAGAACGGTTTTTGAAGGATCCGACGGAGGTAACCAAAAGAAAAATCGTGAATGGGTTAAATGCAGCGAAGAAGTCAGGGGAAAAAACCTACGACTTTGAATATATTTTCCCCACACAAAAGAAGGTTTGAACGCTTTTCTATTTATATTATGGGATACATTGAGGTGGGATCGAACCACATAGGACGGTTATCACTATGAACGGAAATCGATTAAAGGATCGGCGCATTTCCGAGGGGCTTACGATCACGGAGCTGGCACGCTTGTCCAACATCAGCGCCAAGGTAATCAGCCAGACCGAACGGTTATTGAGGGATCCGTCGGAGGTCACCAAAAGAAAAATACTGAATGGGTTGAATGCGGCGAAGAGGCCGAAGGAAAAACCCTATGATTTTGAATATATTTTTCCACGAACGGATGGTGACGGATTGTATGAGCGGCAAAACTCCTGAATCAGTATCGCTGGATCCGATTCGTGGTTTCCACGCGCGGGTGGATGCCATGGCGTCGTTTTTTTCGCACCTCTTCCTGAAGCCTTCTTGTCATGTTGTTGTGCTGACGCTGATATCGCTGGTACTTTTTACATCCTGCGTCTCTTCTCCGGACATTCCTTCTCAGTTCGACACCAGCATCAAAACCGCTGAAGATGTCGATCAGTTGAAGAGACTGGAGACACAATTGACGGTTACGCCGGAAAAGGCGGCGTTGAATCCAGATTACCAGGTGATTGACAATATTGCGGTTCCTTATATTCCGGAATACCGGATGGGGCCGGGGGATGTGTTGGAAATCGTCTATCACCTCAAATATGAAAAAAAGGAAGATGATTATCGTCTGGAAGTCCAGGACAGGATCAGCATCAATTTCCCCTTTCAGCCGCAGTACAGCTCATCCGTCCTGGTTCGATCCGATGGAAAGATTACCATGCCGCTCATCGGCGATGTGGCGGTTGAATCCAAAACACCCATGGAACTTGCAACGGACTTGAACCGGGAATACAAAAAATACTTTGTAGAACCCGGCATTACCGTTGCGCTTGAGGCATTCAATGTCAAAGTGGACGAGTTGAAAAAAGCGATCACCACGGCCGCCAGAGGGCAGAGCAAGATCGCCCCGATTGCCCCGGATGGCCGCATTTCCTTCCCGATTATCGGCGGCATGCAGGTCCAGGGGTTTACCGTAGCCCAAGTGGAAAAAAGGATCAATGAGAGCTACGCCAAGCAGGTCCGAAACCTCAATATCACCCTTATTATGCTGGAAATTCATCATCCCAAGCTCTATGTCCTGGGCGAAGTGGAAAGGCCCGGGGCTTACGACATTGCTTCTGTTCCCAACGTCTTGAATGCACTGACGCTTGCAGGGGGCTTTAGAAAAAGTGGCGAGCTGGAAGAAATTGCCGTTTTCCGCAATGAGGGTCTCGAAAGACCCATCTCCTTTAGAGTCGATATTAAGAAGGCCCTAAAAGCCGGCGTTTCCTTGACCAATATCAAATTAAAACCAGGGGACATTATTTATGTCCCGAAAACCCGGCTTGACGAGAGAAATGATACGATTGAGAGAATCTTCACCAAGGGCATTTGGGCCGTGGTGCCTTTTTCGACCAGCTTGGGCGCCAGTTACAGCTTGAACCCAATCCTAGGACCAAAGCAAACGGGCTTTTAGGACGGTTTTTTATGCAAAATATGTTTCGCGAATTTGTTTTCATCCTGTTTTATCGGTCGCGGTTGATCCTCATGGTCTTTCTCGCTGTCTTTATCATTTCCATAGCCTTGGCCGTAACACTTCCTTCCATCTACCGTTCAACGGCTAAATTTTCGTTGGTTATTCCGCAAAGCTTTGATCCCCTGCAGCAGGAAAGTTCCTATGATTACCGGAACAGGGTGCGCCGCTTTCTTCAAGATCAGAAGGAGCTGATTACCTCCAACCGGGTACTAACCAAAGTTGTTCAGGAAATATATCCCGGCGCCAACCGGCAGTCTGCAATCACTCAAAGGATTAATGATCTTCGGCAGAATTTGGATGTAGTCCCACCGGGAGGAGAATCGTTTGAAGGTTCCAGTGTGTTTATCGTTGAATTTTCCGATCACAGTCCGGCATTTGCTGCCAAGGTTACGGCAGCGGTCACCGAGAACTATCTGGCAACCTACCGGGAGATCTCTCAAGGCAAATCCAATTACTCGCACACATTTTTTGAGGAGCAAACCCGGAAACTGCAAAAAGATATGCAAGAGAAGGAAAACAAAGTCCATGACTTCGAAACCAAGCAGGCATTGGCCCTGCTTGAAATCCTGAATCTGGGTGAGGGAAAAGCAAATTCGGAAGTCGGACCCAACGCGCTGTTGACGCAGTTTTTGCGAAATTACCATGAACTTCAGGCCGAGTTGGCCGGTCTTCAGGTCTCCATCGGAGCCCTCGAACGGGAGAGCAACAAGAGTGGCATTCCGGCGGTATTGGCGGAAATGGAGGTGACGGGACGCACCATCACGGTTTTTAAAAACAAGGTGGCCCAATTGCAGATCCAATTGAACGAAATGAAACCCCAGTTCAAGGAAAATTTCGAGCCGATGAAGCAGGTCGAACAGGAGCTGAAACTGAGCGTGGATGCCCTGAAAAGTGAGCTGAAAAGATCTGTGAGCGCTCAAAAAATAACGGCGAACAGCATCCGGGCCAGAATCGGGCAACTCGAAAAAACGATCCAGAGCCTTCGAGATCGAATTCAGACCATCGCTCAGGAAAAGGTAACCTATCAGGCTCTGCTGCAGGAATTCAACATTGCCAAAGAGGCTTATACCCGTACCCAGGCCCAGATGGAACAGGCCAGAATGGCGCAATCGCTGGTTCAGGACAAACAGTTTCTGACGTTGATTGATAAGCCGGCAATTCCGATCCGGCCGTTTAAACCCAACCGGGGCCTGCTGGCATTCGGCGGCCTGCTTTCCGGAATCTTTCTGGGAATCGCCGCCGCTTTAACCGTGGATCATTTTGATCACCGCATGAAGACCATTTATGAAATCGAAAGGCACTTGAACGTTCCGGTATTGGGGTCCATACCCAGTTTGTAATCCTGTAATGCAAAGGCGGCCTCCGTGTATATACAGACTGTGCTCATCATCATCGCTCTCGCAGCCATACTTCTGTGGTTCCGGGCGGGATACGAACCGGTTCATGCAGCCAATGACCGCTTGAGTTTGCCGGCAATCCTTCTGGCAATATGGATCATTGCCGGCGCAGTATTTGGACCCAATTTTTTTGTTCTTCGGGTGGCAGGGATTTTTGATGTCACCATTGAGCGGCTGCTCTTTGCGATAATCGTCTCTTTTTTGGCGGCAGGCCTGTTTACGGGAAAAGTCAGTTTTCAAACCAACATCACCATCGAGATAACCATGGGTATTTTTGCCTTCGTCTGTATTCTTTCGATGATGCGAGTCGGTTTTGTTCCTGTTTCACCGGAGTTTGTATCACCATGGTTCGTGTTTATTACCGGTTATCTTTTCCCTTTTATCGTATTTATTTTTGCCAAGAATTATATTGTCCGTGAAAAGGATGTGATGGTCATCCTTCAGGCGCTGTTTTATTTTGGGATCTATCTATCCATTACTGCCTTTTTCGAATACGCCGACCTTCGGCAGTTTGTTTTTCCTCGATATATCAGTGACCCTGAAGTATCGACATTGCATCTGGACCGCGCCAGAGGGCCATTTTTAAATGCTGCTTTCAATGGGGTCGGGATTCTGATCGGATTGATCAGTGGACTTCATCTTCTTCAAAAAAAGACGGATTTTGCCAAAGTCTTTTATCAGGCGGCGCTATTGCTTTTTTTCCCAGCCGTTTTTTTTACCCTGACCCGGTCCGTCTATCTGGGTCTGCTGATAACGCTGTTTATTTTCCTGGGATGGTACAAGACGTCGTTCTCAAAATGGAAACTGATTTCACTGCCGCTGGCCTTAGTGCTGATCATTGGCATAGCGAATACCCCCCGCTTGTTATCCACAGAACGACGGGAGGGCGGCGTTGCCCAAGTTCAAGAGGTGGATATCCGTTTAGCTTTGATGAAACAATCATATTTTATGTTTTCCGAACGCCCATTAACGGGAATCGGACTGGGTCAGTTCATTCCCGCATCCTCCCGTTCTTACAAGGGGCCGGTTCCGTGGATTGTTGAAGAATCGGGAACAACCTTTCAACACAACCATTTGCTGGGAATAGCGACGGAGCTGGGAACACCTGGCCTTCTGGCTTATCTGATACTTATTTTTCTTGTCCTGCGCCGATTGATGCAACTGGCCGGGAAATTACCTGAGACAGGGATCATGGGGAACAATCTGCGCATCGCCATCTTTGCGGTCTGGGGTGTTTATCTTAACAATAACCTGTTTGTGGAACCCTCAAACAATATTTTTATCAATGCCGTCCCTTTTTTATTTGCGGGACTGATTGATGGTCTGTATACACGTTCTCTGGAATCAGGCTTGCTCTCTCCATCGCCCATAAGAATCCCCCAGACATCCATGAGGATCATGAATAGCCATGTATAAAGATTATTATCATTTGCAAACCGAACCTTTCAGCACCCATCCCAACACGGGTACTTTTTTTATCTCCAATACGCACAAGGAAGCTTGGTATTATCTGCTCTTCGGCATTGATACCCAAGAACCGATTGTCGTCTTGACCGGCGAATACGGCATGGGAAAAACCCTGCTGTGCCTCAGATTGATTAAGGTTTTAAAAGAAAAAGGAATGCCGCGGGTCGAATATATTCCGACTTCCAATGAAGGCTATGGCGGAATCCTGCGGCGGATGGCCTCCAGTCTGGGGATTTCTCCGGTTCCTGAAGATGAGGGGATTCTTCAGGAGATGATTTATGACCGTTTCAGGGCTGACACCGAAAATTCCCATTTTTATCTGATCATTGATGACGCCCATGAATTAGACACGACCGTCCTGACCAAGCTGAAGTATTTATCTGCTTTCAGTCACAACGAGTTTTTCCCGATGATCCTGATTTTTGTCGGGCACCCCTCCTTTCTGCGGGATCTGAGAACGCCGGCGCTGAGCTCGCTCAATCAGCGAATCAAAAGACGATATCATCTGGCTAGGTTCAGTTTGGAGGATACAAAAAATTATATCTATTTTCGCCTGATGAAATCGGGCGCCACCGGCATTCCCGCTTTCTCCGAGGAAACGATTCAAAAGATCTTTGAATACAGCGGGGGTGTTCCGCGTCTGATCAACAACATCTGCGACACCTGTTTGCTGATCGGCGCCTCAAAGCAATTGATTTCAATTCCTCCTTCGGTTGTGGATGACGCCAAAAATCTGGTTGAAGGCAGCCTGACGGGAACCAAAGCAGAGGCCCGAACGGATGCCGTTGTGAATGAAGCCGGAACGGATGCCGATTCGAAGGATGACGCACGAACCGCCATCACCTTTTCAGAAGATCTTCCTGACGGCAATGCCGTTAAACAGACTCCCATTTTTTCGACGACGGATGCGGACGAGTACCAGCCGGACATGACCCGCCCCAAAGTTTCTGGTTCTAGTAAAAAGCTCAAGAAAGCAGTTACATGGGCTGTTGTTATTATCCTGCTGATCCTGGCTGTTTCCTGGGTATATAATTTTTTCATGAATGATAACGTCATATTAAATTTATTTTCGCCGACCACCTCGGCGCCGCCGCAAAATGCCCCTGTGCAACCTGAAAACGCCGCGGTTGGAATTCCCGCGGAAAAGGGTGCCGTAGTCATTCCAACCCTGCGCGAAGAGATGACCGATAAACAGTCCGGTGAAACACCGGCGCCAGCAGCCCGACCGGAGGCGATGACGTCTGCGCCAACCGATATCCCTCCGAAACAGGCCGGCGGCATGGAAACCCAGCACTCTTCCAAAATCGAACCCGTTTCCGCAGGAACGCGTGAACCGTTTCCGGTTCATCCCTTTTCGCTCCGGTCTTCAAGCTATCAGCAGCAGGAACGCGCTTTTCCTGAGATTTCTGAGATCAAGCAAATGGGGCTGACCCCCTATCTGGTGAAAGCGGATTTGGGCGACCTGGGGACCATGTGGCGAATCTATATCGGATTTTATCCAACAGAAGAAGATGCGAAAAAAATAAAGGTGACCTACAAACTGGTCAACGCCACGGTTCAAAAAACCGATTACGCCTGCCAGGTGGGTGAATTTTCGAAGATAACGGACGGCATGAATATGTTCGAAAGATTAAAACAATCCGGATATTTCCCGTATGCAATCCAAAAAGGAAGAAACCTCTTTCGACTGTATCTGGGCGCTTATGAAAAAAGGTCTGAGGCAGAAGCCCTGCAGCAGGAACTTCAAAAAAAAGGGGTTAAAAGTCAGGTTGTGAAAAGATAAAGGGCATGTAATGAATATATGGGAAGAGGTATATTCCAAACATAAGGACAGCGGCAGGGCTCCTGTTGATACGCAAGCGGACCAAAATCAACAACCAAAGCCCGTCATATCCGAATCGCTCGGTCATCCACCGAAGCCTGCCGGCGCCGGTTCACTGGAAGAGGCGTATTACCAACACACCAAGCCGCAACCTGTCGTCAACCAGAGCGCTCCGAACCGGGCGCCGGAGGCGGAACCGCAAGCTCCGACAAAACCGGTGAAAGCCCGTTTCATCCCGCGGATCCCAGGAAAGCTGACCACACCTTATCCGGCACTGCTTTCCAAGATGCGTTATAGCCTCTCGGATAGCTGGGCCAACATCATGCTTGAAACCAAACAAAGCGTCCAGACACTGCTTGTCTGCGGATCAGCCCGAAAAGAGGGAGTCACATTGATTTCCTTCCATCTGGCCATGTTTTTGTCAAAAGAGTACAGTATGAAAGTTCTCTATGTCGATACGAACCTGAATCATACGTCCATCCCCAAAATTCAAAATCTCCCAGGGGTTTATTCCTTTGTCTCCGAAAAGAAAGACCTTGCATCGCTTATTGTGCAAACCGAGTATCCTGGACTTTATTTGCTGCCTTCCGGAGCCGGGACAATCGCAAAAAATATTGGCAGCAATATGCTCTCTCGCGAACCCATCGAAAGCCTGATTCAATTTTGCCGGATAAATTTCGACATGACGATCATAGACGGCCAACCGTTGACCAGCAGCCCCGTCATGATTGAATTCGCGAGAGTCGTTGACATGACACTTCTGGTATGCCGATATGGATATTCCCGGCACGAAGTCAGCAAAATTGCCATCGATAAACTTCAAAAATACGGGATAACCTCCATGGGGGTGATTTTAAATGATCGCAAGTTCCCCGTACCCCAGAAACTCTACAAACTGATGGGATGATGGTGGCGAAACCATGCCGACGGGGAAAAGGACAATCCTGCATGTGATTGATGCGTTGAATGTCGGCGGCGCTCAGGAATTGCTGGTGCTGCTCGCCGAAAAAACACCAAAATCCGCGTATCAAACCCTTGTCTGTGTGATTCAACCCGATACCACCATAAAACCCCGCATCGAATCGAAAGGGGCGCCTGTCTATTGCTTCAACAGGTCCAGACCCAGCATCGCTTCCCCTATTGATTTTATTCTCTATTTTTATAAAAATATCCGGGACGTCATTTCTCTTTGCCGGCAGCATAAAGTCGATGTGGTGCATTGCCACCTGTCGGATGCGGAGTTTACGGGTATTCTGGCAGGATGGCTGTATCGCGCTGATCGGGTGATTTCCACCGTCCATTATCCGGCTTTGCTGCCGGAGCGAAAAGCCGGCGATGTGCGAAATTATCTCCGCATAGGCGTCACCCGGATGCTCTATCATCTGACGGATGCCGTGGTAGCGGTATCCGACGATGTGGCGGAACAACTGAAGAGCGTCTTTCATCTGGCGCCGGCAAAAATCAAGATCGTTATCAACGGGATTGATGTGGAAACTATTCACGGCATTCTGCCCAAACCGGAATGGCTGCCATCGGTTTGCGCCTCGCCGGGCCAGCGACTGGTCACTTCGGTCGGACGCCTCATGCCGCCCAAGGGGCATCGCTACCTGGTTGAGGCCATGCCGTATCTGACACGCCGGTTCGGCAACCTGAAATTGCTTCTGGCCGGCAACGGCGACCTTCGGGAATCACTTGAACAGCGGAGTCGGGAGCTTGAGGTTCAGGATGTGGTTTCCTTTCTCGGAAGCCGAAACGATGTTCGTGAGATTCTGGCTTTAACGGAGGTATTTGTCCTTCCATCCACTTCTGAAGGAACTTCGATGGCGCTTCTTGAAGCCATGGCTGCCGGGAAACCGATTGTTGCAACCGATATCCCCGGAAATCGGGCCATCTTAAAGCACGAATACAACTGTCTCCTGGTCCCCCCGGGCAATTCTGAAAAGCTCGCCGAAGCCATCGCATTTTTATTAAACTATCCTTTAATCGCTGCCGATTACGGGAAGAATGCCTACCGGGACGTTTACCAGCAGTTCAACATTGAACAAACCGTAACACGGCTGATGGCCATTTGGGGATAACAATGACAAAAATTGCCGTAACAGGCCTTCGAGGCGTCCCGGCAACGTGGGGAGGCGTTGAACATCATTGTGAAAACCTCTACTCACGCTTAGCCGAAAGGGGATATGACATTACCATCTATGCCCGCAGCTACTATGTTCCCAGGGGCATAACCTCGTATAAAGGGCTGAAGATCAAGCGGCTGCCGACCCTGAACCTTAAATATACAGACGCATTATTCCACACGTTGTTTTCGATGATTCATATCCTTTTTTCAAATCCTGACATCGTTCATATTCATGGAATCGGCCCCTGTTTCTTTAGCTGGCTTCCCCGCGTTTTCAGACCGCGGATGAAGGTTTTTTTTACCTGTCACGGACTCGACTGGCAGCGCAAAAAATGGCCCTGGTGGGCGTCCAAACTAATCTACCTGGGCGAGCTGAGCGCAATTCGGTTTGCACAATACCGGGTTGTGGTTTCTCGTGAACTTCAACAATATTTTGAGTCCGCGCATGGAATTAAAACTTTCTATATCCCCAATGGGATTACGCCGATTCCGCCCAAAGAGCCAAATCGGATCAAACAATGGGGCCTATCGGCCGGACGGTATTTTCTGTGCGTCGGCCGCTTGGTTCCTGAAAAGCGCATGGAAGATATTATTAAAGCCTATTTATTGAATCCCAGAGGGTACAGCCTGGTGATTGTGGGGGACAATGCCTCTGCGGGACAATATATGAACGATTTGATAAAGCTGGCCGAGAACACTCCCTCGGTCATTTTTACCGGCTATCAGTTCGGAACTGTTCTGGAAGAACTGTTTTCCAATGCCCGCGCCTTTATCACGGCATCTGAATTGGAGGGACTTCCGATTACCCTTCTTGAAGCCTTGTCTTATGGTATAATGTGTGTTACAAGCGACATTGGCCCCCATCGGGAACTGATGGAAACACTCCCGGGGCTGACCTTTCCGGTAGGAGATATCCCTGCTATCGCAAAGCAGATGAATTATATGGAAACCATGACCGAAAACCAGTATGATGACTTTAAACAAAAGGCCATAGCGATGATTTCCGGGCAGTTTAGTTGGAATACGGCTTGCGGCGAGCATGACCGCCTGTATCGAAAGAGCCTGCAACATTGAGAATTATCCGATAATGAATCAAGACAGACAGATGTTGAAACGAATTGAATTGGCGGCGGATGTTTTTCTGACAGCCATGGTGTTTATTGCCGTTTATGCCGTCAAACGAAGCTGGCTGGCGGGTCCTTTTGAAGGACTGATTGAGACTCCCAACTACTCATTGTTGATGTTGATGATCATTATCATCTGGTATGTAACCCTGGATTTTGTAAACATCGACTACCGCTACGGCGCCAAAATGACGTTCCCCTTGGTGATGGAAATATTTAAAGGGGTCACCGTCAGCATCGCTGTTTTGGTGGTGTGCATGTATATTTTTAAAATCACCGATGTCAGTCGTCTGCTGATCTTTCTTTTTTATATCATGGATCTGATCGTTCTGAATCTCGCCCGCTGGCTGATCGATCGGCTTGTCGCGTCAAAACGCAGAGAGGGCTATTTCCACCGTAATATCCTCATCCTGGGAAGCCGGACCGCCGCTCAGGAACTCATCGATCTGGTTAAAAAACAAAAGGGAACCATTATTAGAATCGTTGGTTGTATCGAAATCAATTCGGAGGATGTCGGGAAAACCGTATCCTGCAAAGTCAAAGTGATTGGGACACTGGATGATCTTCGGGATATTTTGCTTAATCAGGTGATCGATGAAGTCCTGATTACCATGCCGTTGAATGAAATCAAAAATTCCGAGTGGTATCTGTCTTTCATCAACACCTTTGGAATCACCGTCCGAATTATTCCCTACTGGTATATTCGGAAATTCATGACGATCCATGCCTTTCACTCCGTCAAGGTGGAGCAATTTTTGTCGGAACCGGCGCTCATTATCAGCCGAATTCAGAAAAATCAGGACGCCTTGGCCATCAAATCCATCATCGATTATGTCTTGGCCCTTTTCGCGCTCATCATCACCTCTCCGCTGTTCGTGATTCTCCCCTGCCTGATCAAATTGTTTTCTCCCGGTCCTGTTTTCTATAAACAGATTCGCAGCGGTCAGGATGGCAGAAAATTTCCACTCTTTAAGTTTCGCTCCATGGTCATGGGCGCTGAAGAACAGCAGTACACCCTTATCGAATTGAATGAGGCGGACGGCCCGGCATTCAAAATGAAGGATGATCCCCGTATTATTCCTTATATTGGGAAATTCTTAAGAAAATTCAGTTTGGATGAGCTCCCCCAGTTTATCAATGTGGTCCGGGGCGAGATGAGCATTGTCGGGCCGAGACCCCCGACCCCTGCGGAAGTGGAAAAATATGAACTATGGCAACGCCGGCGCCTCTCGATGAAGCCCGGAATGACCTGTATCTGGCAGGTCCAGCCCAGTAGAAACGATCTCACTTTTAATCAGTGGATGGATATGGATATGGATTATATTGACCACTGGTCTTTATGGCTGGATATTGTTCTCATCTTGAAAACCATTCCGGCCATCCTGATTGGGCACGGCAGATAATCATTATTATAATCAGTCTAATTGGAACTCCTGCCGCCATTCCCGGGTCTCTTCCCATTTCGGCTGGCTCGATTTTTCAAACAGACAATTGTTGATCACCAGCCAATCCATCTCGGTTCGCATAAAACATTGATAGGCATCCTGGGGAGAACAGACTATCGGCTCTCCCCGCACGTTAAAACTGGTGTTCACCACAAGGCCGCAGCCTGTCTGTTGCTTAAAGGCCTGGATCAGTTTCCAGTACCGTTCATTGGTCTCTTTATGCACGGTTTGAATCCGGGCGGAAAAATCCATGTGAGTCACTGCCGGGATATCGGATCGCAGCCGATAGAGTCGGTCACGGATATCCGTAGGATCGTCCGGCGGAGCGGCTTTTCTGTGTCGACCGGTTACCGGCGCAACCAGAAGCATGTAGGGAGATGCGGTTTCGATATCAAAATATTCCCGGACGTCTTCCGAAAGAACCGATGGCGCAAAAGGCCGAAAGCTTTCCCGAAATTTTATTTTAAGGTTCAGCCGTTTTTGCATTTCCGGATTGCGGGGGTCCGCCAGAATACTCCGGTTTCCCAAGGCCCGCGGTCCCCATTCCATCCTTCCCTGAAACCACCCGATGACGTTTCCTTCCGCCAGCAGTCGGGCTGTCTCCGTGCACAGCAGATCAAATTCCGAGTAACGCCTCCAGGTTGCCTGAAATTTATTTTTCAGCCGATCGATATCCCTCTGACCATATTCAGGCCCGAGGTAGGCGCCCTTCATTGCGTCTGCATCGTGATCGGAACGGGTTCTTGCCGTTCCTTTCCAGATATGACGGGCGGCAAGGGCGGCGCCCAGAGCGCCTCCGGCGTCGCCGGCGGCAGGCTGCATCCATATCGCGTCAAATATTCCCGCACCCTGAATTTTGGCATTGGCCACACAGTTCAGGGCAACCCCTCCGGCCAGGACCAAGCGGTTGCTTCCGGTCAATTGCTTGGCCGTCCGGGCCAGCTTTATTACCACCTCTTCCGTGACCTCCTGAATGGCCAGGGCCAGGTCCATATAAGGCTGCGTCAACTCGCTTTCCGATTCCCGACGCGGGATTCCCAAAAGGGCTTCCCAGCGGTTGTCCTTGCACATTCTTAAGCCCGTGGCAAAATCAAAATAGTCCATATTCAACAGAACAGATCCATCTTCCCGGATATCGACCAGTTCAGTGAGAATGGCATCCTTGTACCGCTTAAATTGGCCGGTATCGCGAATCCCATAAGGCGCCAGACCCATCAGCTTGTATTCGCCGCTGTTGACCCTGAAGCCGCAGTAGTAAGTAAAGGCGGAATAGAGCAATCCAAGGGAATGGGGGAAGGTTAGCTCGCGCAGGATCTCGATTGCGTTTTGGCGGCCCAAACCGATGGTGGTTGTGGCCCATTCACCGACGCCGTCGATGGTTAAAATGGCAGCCTCAGCAAACGGGGATGGGTAAAATGCGCTGGCGGCATGGGAAAGATGGTGTTCCGGAAATAGCAGAGGGGGTTTATGGTCAATGGATTGGCCATGAATGGTTTTCAATTCATTCCACAAGAGGTTCCGCATGAACAGTTTTTCTTTGATCCAGATCGGCATGGCCGAAAGAAAACTTTGAAATCCCTTGGGGGCAAAGGCATGATACGTTTCCAACAGGCGCTCAAATTTCAAAAACGGCTTGTCATAAAACGCAATGGCCGCAAGATCTTCGATACCCAGACCGGCTTCATCCAGGACATAGCGGACGGCATGCGTTGGGAAAGATTGATCGTGTTTCAGGCGTGTAAATCGCTCCTCATGGGCCGCGGCGATGATATCATTTTCGCTGATCAGCGCGGCGGCGCTGTCATGGTAAAAAGCGGATATTCCAAGATAAAAATTCGGCATAGGGTCCGTATGATCGTCTTTAAACGTTCATCCTCTTTATTGGCCGGATAGTCTGAAATAGCGTTGATCCATCAAATACCGATACACATGCCGAGCATAGACATCCGTTACCCTATCTCCCGGGTGTCCGTCTGCCGGATTTGCCCATAATTTACGATTGGGGATATGATGCAGCTCTTGATAGACAGCCGGATACAAATTCAGATAGTCGATATGGGCATTTTTGAGCAACGGGATAATTTTTTCAAACCGCTGTTGTAACCAGGGATGGTGATTTTCCGGGGTCATCACAAAGAGCATTTGGATATGGCGGGCATGGCAATATTCGGACATATCCTTCAATAGTGCCTGATATTGTTTCAGATTCTCTTCTGTATACACTTTATTCAGCCAGTTGGTGTAACCATAGTCAAAGAATGAACTAAAAAAACCATTGACCAAATCGACCGACAAAGAGAGGGCGTTGGGGAATAAATATCGGCTGATGGGCTGGACAAAGAACCTGTCAATGATTCCACCGGTATAAATAAAAAGTTTTATGTTGCTTTCGTCCATAGACGGATCGTTTACGACAAATCCTACCAATAGCAAATCGAAATCAGAGCGCATACCTTCCGACTTCAGGAAGCGATATTCATCCAGCGTGGACCAGCCCGGTTTTCCCCAATTGAGAATTTCCGACTTAACGCCGTTCTGGTTCAGCAGATGTTCTAACTTGTGCGTCCAGATCACCTGATCTTCGACGCCAACGCCCCAGATAAACGAATCCCCCAAGACCGCAATACGGGTGAACCCAGGGGCTTTGCGAAGTGCGTGCTCCGGATCGTTAAACCCGTAACGATTTAATTTTGATCTGGCTTTATGGCCTTGATTGATTCTGGCATTAATCATTTTTTGCTCATAGGGGATCCAGAGCGGTGCTTCCTGTTCCAGGTTTGAAGGAGCATACTTTAGCCCTATTTCCAATATTCCGAATGTAAAAAAAATCGAACAAAAGACCAACAGTAAATTTTGCAGGACAATTTTTTTATATCGGAAGATTAATAATCCCAGAAGCGCCAGAACAAGTTCAACAGCTACGAGAAAAACCCGTTTTTCAATCTCGGCAAATTTGACCTGTTCCGTAGATAGAAATTTAATCACCCATTCGTTTAAAACAACTCCGGCTATGATCAGGGAAACGCCGAGAATATGATATAAACGGTCCATTGAATCGCCTGTCTTGAGAGGAACAGTGCTGTGAGGCTTTTTCATCGCGTTAGAACAGGGTGTAAATAAAAGGCGCCAGCGCAGAGCCGCTGGAAAAAACAATCAATCCGCCAAGCAGCAGCATGATCAAAATAATCGGGAGCAGCCAGTATTTCTTGCGCACCCGCATGAATCCCCAGAGATCTTTTAGAATATCCATCCATCCTCCTGAATCGTCATCTTAATAAGGCCGGTTGAAATCATCGGCTATAAAAGTATGATTTCGCTCCGTAAAAACAGAATTCACGCCATTTTTCCAAGCCTTTCGCTTCATGGGATCAAATCCCATACATCTTCTGATCATGCCAACCGGAATTAGCACGCCCACGAAAATAACGGTGAGAACGATTCGATTGGTCATATTTCCAAGGCCCGTGGAAAAGTAATACCAAATGACTGCCAGCGGTTTGAGAACGACAGGGACGGTCATGACCACAAGCAGCGTCCCGATGGAAAGAGGAAGGAAAAATAATTTTTCCGTCCAGTACGCAGTCAGCAGCAGGATCAGGACGATGACGAGTCCGGTGTCTTTGGCATAATCCTGCGTTGGGCGAAATTTTGATTTCATGGAATTCAAGGGTCCGGGTTTTTATGAGATATTTCTCCCAGCAGTTATAGTATAACAAGAACGGCCTTGAACATCAATGAAATATTGATCCAGTGCTGCAGTAACAGAATGTTGAAGAAAACGCGCGGGTGTGTTAAGAGCCTATCCCCGGCCTCGCTGATCATCGGGCGGCGGCGATACCAATTACCATGGAATTGCCGTGAGACGCATGAAAAACAGGGGGCGGCTTTGCGGTAGAGGAAAAAGAGAAAAAATGGATATCGACAAAACAAAATGTGTAGGCTGTGGAAATTGCCACGTTATTTGTACGATGGGGGCGATCTCGCTTGGTGAAGACGGGAAGTCTGTCGTGAATCAGGATGAATGCGTGGAGTGTTCGACCTGTTACCGGGTACTCAGAAACGAGGGCTATCCCCCCTGGTTCGTCCGCGCCATCCGGAAGGCGCTCTTTTTCTTCAAATTGGGCTACCTGGCGGATATCGACCTCTGTCCGACCGGGGCGCTGACGCCTCCCGAGCTGACCTGGCCCCGAATCTTGCGCGCCCAGTTTAGCAACCCCACCGTCGTTCATCCGGGAACCGGCGTGCCCGGACGGGGAACCGATGAGATCAAGAGCAACGACGTTACGGGGAGGCTCCGGCAAGGCGAGGCGGGACTGGTCGTCGAGATCGGCCGGCCCGGTCTGGGCGCATTTTTCCGGGACATCGAGAAGGTAGCGATGGCCCTTGCCCCGCTGGCGCCGATCTTCGAACCGGAAAACCCGGTCACCCATCTCATCTCCGATTTCAAGACGGGAAGGATGAAAGAAGATATCCTGGACGAGAAGGTCCTTTCCGCCATCATCGAAATGAAGATCGATCTGGAAAGGATTCCGGTGTTTCTGCTGGCGCTGGAAAAGGTACAGCGCGAGATCGACACCGTGATCAGCGTCGGCGTCGCTTCCCGCTGCCTCCCGGACGGAACGATCCCCCACGAGGAATGGGTGCAAAAGGCCGGCTACCCGCTCTCGCCGAACGGTAAGACCAACCTCGGTCTGGGCAAGCCGCGCTTCAGGGAGGACGAGCCATGACCAACACGCTGCACCGACAGGGCGAGATGGAAAGCCTGAAACACGATTACATCATCTTTGCCCATACCGCGAAAGGGAAGAACCGCGAGGGTTCGGCGGAAAAGAACCGCGAATTCATGAGGATCTGCCAGAAATACCATCCGGTGAATATGGGCGATGTCAAACAGGGGAGCGTTCTCCATGACGATATCGAATTTCAAAGCCTCCTCGCGACGATGGAAGACGGCACGGTGGCGGCTGCCGTCTTCACCGATATCGACACCCTTCAGAAGGTCGTCGAAGATCTGATCCGGGCCGACCTCGGCCTCTGCATCAACATCAGCGGTCTCCTCGATGAGGTCCGGAAGTGCTGCCGGAGGGTGGGGATCACCCGCCACAGCGCCGAACACTCCCTCGGCGTTTGGGGGGCTTTAGACCGCCTGCCGGAACGGGAAGTCATGGAATTCAACACCATGTGCGGTCACGGGATGGTCTCTTTCAACCTGATCCGGAAGATGATCGAGCAGGTCCGTCTGCGCCGGATGACGCCGAAGCAGGCCGCCGGGATGATGGCCAAATGCTGTGAATGCGGCGCCTTCAACCCGGCCAGGGCCGAGGCGCTCCTCGAGCGGATGCGCAGTCGCGGCTTCCTCCATTCAGAAAAAAGGGCTTCTTCACACGGCCTTGCAACTCTCCCGGAATAGCGATAGAATCGCTCATCGCGTTTCGAGTAATCGTCGGGAATCGTCGCTCGGGCAGCAAAATATAATGCTCTTGTAAAAGGTCCCCCAAACGGTCATACCGGCGAATCCCGGATCGAGGTCCGGGACAGGCGCCGGTATCCAGAACTACTTAACAGCACTGGATTCCGGGTCAAGCCCGGAATGACAAAAGAGGCAAATTGCGACTTTTTACGAGTTCGTCAAACATGGTTGGAGGAAAATCATCCGATGAATATCACGGCAAAAGAGATCTGGTCAGCGGTTCGGGCGATCCGGGGAAAGGCGCCGGTCGTCCACAGCATTACCAATTACGTTGTCATGAACAGCACGGCTAATGCCTTGCTTGCCCTCGGGGCCTCGCCGGTTATGGCCCATGCGGAGGAAGAGATGGAGGAGATGGTCGGGATCGCCTCCGCCCTCGTCATCAACATCGGCACCCTGAGCCCGGCTTGGGTTCGGGCGATGTTCAAGGCGGCTGAAGCGGCGCGCAAACGGAAAATCCCGATCGTCCTCGACCCGGTGGGGGCCGGCGCCACCACCTACCGGACGCGGACGGCGCGCGAGCTTATCCGGGCCGTCCCCCCGGAGATCATCCGTGGGAACGCATCGGAGATCATGGCGCTTTTGGAGGTGAACGCGAAGACGAAAGGGGTGGACAGCACCGCCTCCTCGGGCGCGGCAGTGGCCATCGGTCGAAAATTACATGCAGAATCCGGCGCGGTCGTCTGCATCAGCGGCGAAACAGACTACACCATCGGCAGGGCAGGGGTTTTCCGGGGCCGGAACGGCCACATCATGATGACCCGCGTGACCGGCCTCGGCTGCACGGCGAGCGCCCTCTGCGGGGCCTTCGCCGCCGTTGTGTCCGACCCAGCCGTTGCCGCCGCGGAGGCGATGGCCGTCATGGGCATCGCCGGCGAGATCGCCTTTGCCCGTTCGGAGGGGCCGGGGAGTCTCCAGCTCCATTTCCTCGACGCGCTCTACCGTCTCTCCGCGGAGGACATCGGCCGCATGGTGAAGATCGAGACAGAACCATGAAAGGATTGTATTTCGTCACCGATCGCGGCCTGTGCGGTAAAAAGCCGCTCGCAGAGGTTGTTCTGCAGGCGGTCCGGGGTGGAGCCGCCTGCGTCCAGTTGAGGGAAAAGAATGTCTCTACCGACTTTTTTGTCGAGGAGGCATCGCGGATCAAGACCCTGATGGCGCCCTACGGGGTGCCGCTCATCATCAACGACCGCATCGATGTCGCACTCGCCATCGGGGCCGACGGCGTCCACGTGGGTCAGGAAGACATGCCCTATGGGATTGCCCGACGGCTGATGGGGCCGAAGGCGATCATCGGTCTTTCTGTGGAGACCTGGGAGGACGTGGAACAGGCCCAGGGGCTCGATTGCGATTACCTGGGCGTCAGTCCTGTCTTTGCGACGCCGACCAAGACGAACACAAAGGGCCCTTGGGGGCTGGACGGGCTCGCAAAGATCCGGGCCTTCTCGCGCCATCCTCTCGTTGGTATCGGGGGGTTGAACGCGGGAAACGCGGGGGCGGTCGTGATGGCCGGCGCCGACGGCATCGCCGTCGTCTCGGCGGTCTGCGCCGCTTCCGATCCATATGCCGCGGCGCGGGAGCTCGACGGGATCATCCGCGCAGCCCTGGCCAAAAGGGGACGGCTTCCGATTTTCTGCTGAAATCTAAAGTCACCCCTGTCCCATTGTTTCAATCATTACGCACAGAGAGCGGCAAAAACGATGGAAGGGGAAGGCTGAGAGGAAAACAATCGGGAGCTGTCCCCCCTTTTCACGGCGCCGCATTCCCGACAAGGATATGTGGGATTTAAGCCATGACTCCACTTTCAACCGCAAAACTTGTGATCTTCGATTATTCGGGCGCGCTCAGTCTGGAGGCGCCGCAATTCGGCAGGCCGGCGAACCTTGTGCGTGCGCTCGCGGAAAGCGGCCTCGCCAAGCTCGGCGTCGCGACACCGGAGACATTCTGGGGCAAGATCGTCGGCCCGACATGGACCTTGGGGAGCACGACGGCGATCGGTTACAAATGTGTCATGGCACAGAGGATCGAGGCGCTCGGCCTTGCTCCCGGTGTGGCTGGCGCTGAAATTGCGGCGACTTCCTCCCGCTTCGTCGATCTCTACCTCGACCATTCGCGGATCGATCCCCGCTGGCGTCCCATGCTGGAAAATCTGGCCGGCGATCCCGGTGCGTGCGTCGTCATTGCCACCGACCATTACGCCGAGGCCACCGAAACCATTATCCGTTATCTCCACTCCTGGGACATCCCGGCACGGAAAACTGGAGAAGAGGCTGAGCCTCGCTTCCCGGCAGGGAACGGGAGAAGACCGCCTTTTGAAAAAGGGGAGACAGCTCCCGATTCTTCCGTAAAAAACCGGGAGCTGTCCCCCCTTTTCATCGCCAACTCCGCGGATATCGGTTTCTGGAAGGCGGATCGTCGATTCTGGGAAACCGTCCGGTTGCAGCTCGCGATCACGGCGATCCGGTCGGTCCTGCTCATTGACGATTTCGGGTTCAACGAGGGACAGGGGGACAGCTATGGGGAACGGGCCAGGGTTGAGGCCAGGCAGGAAAAGACCCTGACCGGCCTTGAAAAAGCCTTTCAGACTGCGATAGAGACTATCCCCTTCTTTCTTAAAAGCGGAGAACAGGATCGGGAGGAGGTGGGCGCCGAAAGAATCGCGGAGTCCGTTCGTCGGATCGATCGCTTCCTGAATTCCGGAGGCGTTACGAATAACGCCCCATGACCTCAATGAGACGGGATGGGGCGGAAAAATACTCGCTGATGTGCCGTCTGAACCATTCGCCAAGGATTAATCGTCGCAGAGGACAAGATGAACGAAGATGCATGCAAACCGGAAATTGCCTACCCCTGCCGCTGGGTCTACAAGGTGATTGGCCGCGACCTGAGCCTTCTCCACAGCGCTGTCGCGGAGGTCCTGACCGGGCGGGATTACGCTGTCACTCCTTCCCGAAGCAGCAAAGGCGGCGCCTACCACTGTCTGAGTGTTGAGATGACGGTCGAAAGCGAATCCGTCCGCGTCGGTTTCTACGAAAAGCTTCGCCGGCATCCCGCCGCGATTATGGTCCTGTAATCGCGTCTTTTCTGAGATGCTGGAAGATCCGCATCGGGACAATCAGGCCGTAGAAAGGGATCAGGTACATCGCCGCCACGGTCGATTCGAGAGGACCGAAGAACCGGGCGGCAAAAACCAGAACGAGAACATTGTTGATATTGGCCATCGAGATCGCCGCCGCGAGGCGGTCCCCAGCGGAAGCCTTCCCCAGCGAAAAAAACCCCAGAATCAGAAAAACGCCCCCCAAAAGGATGGAAACCCCGGTCGCCTCAAGGATCGTTCCCGGGTTCCGGTAGAAGAAATCGGAGTATTGCGAAAACACCCCCATGTTGGTTCCCGAGAAGATCATCAGGGAAAAGATGTAACGTCCCTTCAGGATCGGGCGGATCGTCCCCGGCATGAAACGCTGCACCGCCCAAACCGCCGCGATGGGGACGAAAATGACCAAGGCCAGCATCCGAATCATGAACGGAAGTGAGATTGCCATGGTCTGTCCGAGGAGTATTTTCGCGAGCACAGGAAGGGTGAACGGCAGGAAGATTGAAGTGATCACGACGATGACGACGACCAGCGCCGCGTTTGCGGAGACCAGCGTGGCAATGAAAGGGGCGATGACGCCCGCCGAAACGCCCGCCAGAAGCAGGGCGGCAGGCGCATAGGCGGGAAGAAAATACCGGAAGAGGAAATAGACGCCGAGTGGCAAGGCGATCAGTTTCAGAAAGGAGAGCCACAGGACGGCTCTGCTCTGATCCCGGAAGAGACGCCGGATATCCTCGGACCGGATCGTCAGGAAGCTTAGGAAAAGAATCGCCATCAGAAAAAAAAGGATGAACGGCTGAAACAGCCCCCCGATGCGGGGAAACAGAATTCCCGCCGCAAATGAGGCGAAAACGACGCACAACAAAATGATATCCTGCATCCGGAACATGGGGCGCTTATATCCTTTTTTCGACGGGATCGCCAGTCCGCATGGAAATACTTTTCATCATCTCCGCTTTCTGATAAGATTCCGCTAACATTCTTGAGGAGGAACACAATGGCGAACGACCCGAACAAGGTGATCTACTCCATGATCGGCGTGAGCAAGGTTTACGAAAAAAAACCGGTTCTGAAGGAGATCTACCTCTCCTATTTCTACGGGGCGAAGATCGGCGTCCTGGGGCTGAACGGGTCAGGAAAGAGTTCGCTCCTGCGGATCCTGGCCGGCACGGACCAGGATTTCATCGGCAAGACGATCCTCTCCCCCGGCCATACCGTTGGCTTTCTCGAACAGGAACCGCAATTGGACGACACGAAGACCGTCCGCGAGATCGTCGAGCAGGGGGTTCAGGAGACGGTCGACCTGGTCAATGAATTCAACGAGATCAACGAGAAATTTGCAGAGCCGATGGACGATGAGGCGATGAACAGGCTCCTCGACCGCCAGGGGAAGGTGCAGGAGAAGTTGGACGCACAGGACGCATGGGATCTCGATTCCCGCCTCGAGATGGCGATGGACGCGCTCCGCTGTCCGCCCGGGGAGACCCCGGTGAAGGTCCTCTCCGGCGGCGAGCGCAGGCGTGTCGCCCTCTGCCGGCTCCTGCTGCAGAAGCCCGACATCCTGCTCCTCGACGAACCGACGAACCACCTTGACGCGGAGTCCGTCGCCTGGCTGGAACACCACCTCCATGCCTACGCGGGCACGGTCATCGCCGTGACCCACGACCGTTACTTCCTCGACAACGTCGCCGGCTGGATCCTGGAGCTGGACCGCGGTCAGGGGATCCCCTGGAAGGGAAACTACTCCTCCTGGCTCGAGCAGAAGCGCAACCGCCTGCGCCTGGAGGAAAAATCGGAAAGCGAGCGGCAGAAGACCCTCCAGCGGGAATTGGAGTGGATCCGGATGTCCCCCAAAGGACGCCACGCGAAATCGAAGGCCCGGATCAGCTCCTACGAGAACCTCCTTTCCCAGGAAATGGACGCCCGCGCAAAGGAGTTGGAGATCTACATCCCCCCGGGACCCCGCCTCGGAAATCTCGTCATCGAGGCCGAAGGGGTGGGCAAGGCCTACGGCGACCGTCTCCTTGTAGAAAAGATGTCCTTCTCGCTTCCGCCTGGCGGGATCGTCGGGATCATCGGCCCGAACGGCGCGGGGAAGACGACCCTCTTCCGGATGATCACCGGCCAGGAGACGCCCGATTCCGGCGCGATCCGGGTTGGGGAGACGGTCAAACTGGCCTATGTCGATCAGAGCCGCGACATTCTCGACCCGAACAAGACGATCTGGGAGACGATCTCGGAGGGAAGGGATATCGTCTTGCTCGGCGACCGCGAGGTCAACTCACGCGCCTATGTCTCCCGCTTCAACTTCTCGGGAACCGACCAGCAGAAAAAGGTAAGCCAGATCTCCGGGGGCGAGCGGAACCGCGTCCATCTGGCCCGGATACTCAAGGAAGGGGCGAACGTCCTGCTCCTCGACGAACCGACGAACGACCTCGACGTGAACACGATGCGCGCCCTTGAGGAGGCGCTGGAGAACTTCGCCGGCTGCGCCGTCGTCATCAGCCACGACCGCTGGTTCCTCGACCGGATCGCCACGCATATCCTGGCCTTCGAGGGGGAGAGCGCCACCGTCTGGTTCGACGGGAACTACTCCGAATACGAGGCGGACCGGAAGGCCCGTCTGGGCGCCGCGGCGAGCCAGCCGCACCGGATCAAATACCGTCAGTTAACGAGGATCTGACTGATTAGGGAATGCGAAATGCGATACGTAACAATTACATTAATCATTTTTTGTGTTTTGCTTGCAAGTTGTTCTGGATCAGATCCGCATCTGAAAAAACTAACTCAAGATGTTTATTCACAAAAGACTTGGGAACATCCTCTACCTCCATATGAATTCACATCGGATGGTTGTTCGTGTTGGCCTGACTATGAGTGGATAGATTGCTGTGTGGAGCATGATGCAATTTATTGGATGGGAGGCGCCACAGAGGAACGGAAGCAAGCAGATATAGCTCTACAAAAATGTGTTAGCCAAAAAGGTTATCCGATCATTGGCAAAATTATGTATTATGGTGTTCGTGTCGGGGGGGTATATTGGCTTCCGACTCCTTTTAGATGGGGTTTTGGCTGGCGCTACCCTCAGTCTGGCCCACCTAATAATAGATAAAACGATTTAAGAGGTAATATACTAATGAATACAGCAAAAGAAGAAGTCCGCAAGATACTTGACCAGATTCCCGACGATGTATCGTACGAGGATATCCAGTACCACATCTATGTCCGTGAAAAAATCGAACGAGGCCTGAAAGATATTGAGGAAGGCCACGTGTTTAGTCAGGAAGAGGTTGAAAAAAGGATGTCCAGATGGCTCGGAAAGTAACATGGACCGAATCAGCCTGGATAGATCTCGAAGAAGTTGCCGACTACATTGCTAAGGATTCTCCCCACTATGCAGGCGCCTTTATCCGCGAAGTCCGAGATGCGGCAAGATCATTGGCTTATCTGGCGGAACGAGGTCGAACAGTTCCCGAATTTAATGATCCGCCTATCCGTTATCTTCATGAATCGAATAATCGAACAATGACCGGGTGAGTATTTGCATTTCGCTTGTGAATGAAATAAACAGCAATTGGGTTGGAATGAAGCCAATAAGAGGTGCAAATGGATAACATCAAAAAATTTCAGAGACTCCTTGAAGAACTTTTTCAATTCGACGCCGCCGATCTGGACTTCGGCATCTACCGCATCATGAATTACAAACGGGGCGTCATCGAACGCTTCATTCAGGAAGATTTGCCCAAGTCTATATCCCAAGAACTGGCGCAGGGTGCGCTGGCGGGGCAGACACAGGCAGCCAAAGAGCTGGAAGCCGCTAAAAAGAAGGTGTTAGCGATAAGTGACGATGCCGTTGACGCGGCGGGTAATTTGATAAAGTACCACGACACGAAGCCCGGCAAAGAGTATCTAACCGCGCTGGAAAAAGCAAAATCCGCCAAAGGCTGCGAGGCGCTGGAAGCCGCCATCTACAATCACCTGTACGCCTTCTTCAGCCGTTACTATCAGGACGGCGACTTTATCTCCAAGCGCCGCTACTCCAAACGCGAACGCTACACCATCCCCTACAACGGCGAGGAAGTGACGCTTTACTGGGCCAACCGCGACCAGTACTATATCAAGACCGGCGAGTACTTTACCGACTACACCTGGAAAGCGCCCAACGGCGTGACAGTGCATTTCAAGTTGACCGCCGCCGATGTGGAGCAGAACAACGTGAAGGGCGACAAGCGCTTCTTTCTGCCGTGGCTGGATGAGATTGCCTGGGACGAATCCGCCAAGAGCCTGACCATTCCCTTTGAATTCCGCCCGCTCAATGGACAGGAAGCCATCACCTACAGCGGGAAGAACCAGCAGGAAGCGATCATGGCCAGGGCCGTGGAAAACATCCCCAAACAGCGTCTTGTGAAAACCGCGCCATTGGCTCTGGCTGCGCTGGAAGCCGAGAAGCGCCGCACCGCGAACGGTGAAAGCGTCACCCATCTGGAGCATCACCTGCGCCAGTACACCCGGCGCAACACCAGCGACTTTTTCATCCACAAAGACCTGCGGGGCTTTCTGGCGCGCGAGCTGGACTTTTACCTGAAGAACGAGGTGCTCAACCTGGAGGAGATGGAAGCCGCAGGCGTTGGGCTGTCCGAGGGCTGGTTCCAAATGATGCGTGTGATCAAGAAGGTGGGCGGCCACATCATCGAGTTTCTGGCGCAGATCGAAGAGTTCCAGAAGATGCTCTGGGAGAAACGAAAATTCATCACCGAGACCTTTTACTGCATCACAGTAGGCCACATCCCGGAGGAGTTTTACCCGGAGATTGCCGCCTGCGAGGCCCAGTGGGAGGAGTGGAAGGCGCTGTTCTCGATTGATGAGGGGAAGGGTGGCAAGAGCAGGAAAGACCGGCGCATGGAGTTTTTGAAAGCCCACCCCACATTGGTGCTGGACACGCGCCGCTTTTCGCCGGACCCTTCGACGGGCTCAGGGCAGAGTTTTACCGACCGCCTGCTGGCAAGTTTTGACGACCTGGACGAAGCCACCGACGGCCTGCTGGTGCACAGCGAAAACTGGCAGGCGCTGAACCTGCTGGCAGAGAAGTATCGGGAGCAGGTTCAGTGCATTCACATTGACCCGCCGTACAACACACAAACCAGCGGCTTTCTATACAAGAATGATTACCAGCATTCCAGTTGGCTGGCGATGATGGAAAACAGGATAAAGCTTGGCATTGCACTAATGTCGTCAGATGGATCATACTTGTGCCATATCGATGAGAACGAATACGAACGACTTCATTTTTTATTCGGTCAGTTTCCTGTACCAGATGCAGGAACCATTTCCTGGGATAAGCGAAATCCCATGAATGCGGGCAGAGGTGTGGCAACACAGCATGAATACATTATCTGGCGTTCCAGACAACAGACGCCAATCTATCTCCGTAACAAAAACATAATGTCGATGCTCACAGTGGCTGCACAAATAGTGGATAAATACGGCAAGGGCACGGAAGAAGCGCAAAAGCATTATGCGGCATGGGTAAGTGCCAACAAAAAACTCAGCGGAGGAGAGAAAGCCTACCGTTATCTGGATGACGAAGGCCTTTTATATCAGAGTGTTAGCTTGAGAGCGCCGGAGCCCCGAACAGACCCGAAATTTCATATTCCTCTTATTCATCCGGTGACAAAGAAGCCCTGCCCGGTACCTCCCAACGGTTTTTCGCGCACCCCTGACACATTGAAAGATATGATGGATAAAGGCGAGATCATTTTCGGGACTGATGAAGGCACGCAACCACGTCAAAAAGTGTTATTGACAGAGGCATCGAGGCGGCAAATATCATCCGTGATTCAGGATGCTAAGAAAGGCAAGGCGGATTTGTCGCCACTAGGATTGGATTTTCCCTATTGCCACCCTGTATCGCTATACGAGGAGCTGGTCGGCGCGGCGGCGCAATCACAGGGGGGAATCGTCCTCGACTTTTTCGCTGGTTCCGGCACGTCTGGTCACGCGGTCATCAACCTCAACCGCGAGGACGGCGGGCGTCGCAAGTTCATTCTGGTGGAGATGGCGCAGTACTTTGACACCGTCCTGCTCCCCCGCATCAAAAAGGTTACCTTCTCGCCGGAGTGGAAGGACGGCAAGCCCAAGCGCATGGCCACCGCCGAGGAAGCCGAGCGCAGCCCGCGCATCGTCAAGGTCATCCGGCTGGAATCTTACGAAGATGCGCTGAACAACATCGCCTTCGACGATCCTTCCGGCCAGCAGGCCATGCATTTTGAAGACTACCTGCTCCAGTATATGCTCCAGTGGGAAACGCGCCAAAGTGAAACCCTGCTCAATGTGGAGAAGCTCGCCAAGCCATTCTCGTATCAACTGCACATCCATCGCGACGGCGAAACGTGCGCGCAAGCCGTGGATCTGCCCGAAACCTTCGCGTATCTTTTATGCCTGTATGTCCGTAAGCGACAAGCTCTCAACGACAACGACCGGCGCTACCTGGTCTATCGCGGCGCCACCCGCGAGGGTCGCAAGGTGGCCGTCATCTGTCGCGAGACCGAGGGCTGGATGGAGAAAGACTACACGCGCGATAAGGAGTTCGTAGCCGCGCGGAAAATAGCCGAGGGCATGGACGACGTGTACGTCAACGGCGATTCGTACATCCCCGGCGCGCGGGCGCTGGAAAAGCTGTTCAAAGAGCGAATGTTTGCCCCTGTGGAGGTGTAAGATGAGCAATCACATAATATTGCCGAAAGATCAGATTGCCGAATTCTGCCGTCGTCGTCACATCCGGCGGCTGGCGCTTTTCGGTTCGGCGCTGCGCGGCGATTTCGGTCCGGAGAGTGATGTTGATTTGCTGGTAGAATTCGAGCCTGACCGGATACCCACATTTTTCGATATCGCCGGTATGGAGCAGGAGCTGTCGGCGCTACTGGGGGGCCGAAAGGTTGATCTGCGCACCCCCGAGGATCTCAGCCGCTATTTTCGCGATCAGGTGCTGGCGGAAGCCGAGGTGCAGTATGCGGACTGACGACTCGATTCGATTGCGCCATATGTTGGACGCGGCGCGCGAAGCGCTTGTTTTTATTCGGCATCGCAATCGCGACGACCTTGATCATGATCTCCAGCTCGTGTGGGCGCTGGTAAAGGCTATCGAGATTATTGGGGAAGCGGCGTATCAACTCAGCCCAGAGGCCAGGGCGCAAGTACCGGGCCTTCCCTGGGACAAGATCATCACTATGCAGCACCGGCTTGTCCATGCGTATTTTGACATCAATCTGGACATTCTATGGAAGACGGTGCAGGAGGGGCTTCCTTCGCTGGCACAGATTCTTTCCGCGGCTTTGGGCGAGGAATAAAAAGCATGCCGAACAGTATCCCGCAATATGTCAAATTGGAAAACCGCCTCGTCCTTCTGTCTTGGCTGAATCGCCTGCTGGGGTATGAGAACAATCGTAAACTCTTGGAGGATGCCAAGCCCGCGGCCGAGGGTTTTGACGCTACGGGTAAGAGTTTTCTCCATCACCATTTGATCGGCCGCGGCAGTGAGGTCAAAATTCCCGTCGAGGACCTTGAGCGCTACGATGAAAACATCTGTACACACCTAACAGCCATCAACCGCGGCCGCACCGAGCCGATCACCCTGCGCTATTTTCAGCACCTGGCCGCGCTCTACACGGAAATTGTCTTGGACCGCTATTTCAACGCCCGGGCCCAACTGCTGGCCGACCTTAATGTGTTTGTGCGCGAGCGCAACGCCGCCAAAGCACCCGGCGAACCGCCCGACGGGGAGTTTGCCAAATCTGACCTGACCAAACTGGCCTACTGGATGGCCACCGGCAGCGGCAAGACGCTGATCCTGCATCTCAACTACCACCAGTTTCTGCACTACACCACCGAACCGCCGGATAACATCCTGCTGGTCACACCCAACGAGGGCTTAAGCGAACAGCATCTGACCGAACTGGCTGCCTCCGGCATACCGGCCCGGCGCTTTGACCTGAATCACAGCGGCCTGTTCACGGGCGGCAGAAATGCCGTGCAGGTCATCGAAATCACCAAACTGGTTGAGGAAAAGCGCGGCGGCGGGGTGAGCGTGCCGGTGGAGGCCTTTGAGGGCCGTAACTTGAT
>Ga0210056_1000243_pt1 | contig 41797 bp, 49 predicted proteins | sample CryGeyCG2014_080_2_FD_183965 | JGI IMG/M metagenome (GOLD analysis project Ga0210056, IMG submission 183965) | Groundwater microbial communities from aquifer - Crystal Geyser CG07_land_8/20/14_0.80 (SPAdes) (version 2) | ecosystem: Environmental > Aquatic > Deep subsurface > Groundwater | place...
GAAGACAAAACATTCTATATCTCTATTGGAATTGGAGCCAAAAAATAAAGCATCAGAAAAGGATAAATTGGATGCCATTCGAAGGGAATTTTTGCAACGGAGAAAAGAAGACCGACCTTTCACTCCGAAGGAAATAGCAGAGATTTCGAGTCGTCTTGATTCATTTGAAAGGGAAATAAACAGGGCTTGGTAAAAGGGATAGGCCCCTAATGGTAGTCCATGAATTGGGAAAATCTCGGCTCATACAGAGCTTAGAAAGGAGGCCAGATGACATGCACATCGTTATATCGCCACAGCCAGTGATTGCTCTAATCGCGGGGGTATTGATTCTCCTTGTCCCGAGACTATTGAGTTATATTGTTGCCATCTATCTTATTATATTTGGCATCATCGGGTTAGTCCACTGATTGGCCTGCGAATCTTCTATTGCTATAAAATTATCATCTCAGTGGTAAGGAGAATGAGGGGATATCGCTCGCAGTAGCTGACCGGGCTTATCTCCGTTAGAAGAAAATAAAGGGGAAAAAGGAGAATTTAATATGGCAGAGCATGAAAAACCACAAGGTCATTTCTTCATGGGATTATTGAGTGGTAGCGTTTTGGGCGCATTGGCAGGCATTCTCTTCGCACCGAAATCCGGAAAAGAACTGAGGTCTGATATCAAGGAGAAAGGGAGCGAGGCTTTGAAGGATGCAAAGGAAATCTATGCCGATGCCAGTACGAAAGCAAAAAAGATCATCGAGGAAGCCAAGCATCAAGCGGAGGAGTTGAAGAAGGAAGCCGAGCGACATCTCTCCGATGCTCACCAGAAGGCGAAAGAGATTTTGGCCCGTGTTGAGAAATAATAGGCCGAAGTCGGTGAAGCGGAGAAAGGAGTCACAGGGGAAAAGAAAGTCTAAATAGGAAGGGGATGATCATGAATCCAACCTGAATGACATAACAAATAGGCAGATTATTTGGTTACGACGAAGGTGAAGGCAAGGTTATTAAAAGGAGAGAAACGATGAAGAGATGGATGGGGTTGGTGGTGTGTTTGTTTCTTACAGCGGTGGCGATGGTCCCGCCGTCCTCGGCTGCAGACGCGCCAGCCATGGTGGTAGGCCGTATATTTCATATCGAGGGATGATCTGCTCCGTTATGTCCCTGCCGAGAAAGACTGGGTGGCCGTGGTTCGGGACGCACCCTTCGGCACAGAGGATACACTCTTTTCAGGAAGCCGGGGGATGGCGGAGCTGATCGTCCCCAACGGGACCTGGATCAGGATCGGGAACAGCACACAGATCCAGTCCATCGCCCTTGACGCGGACCTGGCCGAGATGGACGTGGCTTCGGGCGTGGCCCGATTCTACAATAAAGGATCCGGCACGGTCATCAAAGTCACAAGCCCCTTCGGGTACGTCCTGGCCTATCCCGGCACAGTCTTTGACTTCTACGTGGGCGACAACTCCGTTGAAGTCGTTACAGTAAAAGGAAAAGTGAGTTTTGTCCACTCGGCAACTGATGCCAGGTACGACGTCTCGGCTGGCTCCCCGTCAATTCTCGCCGACCAGCAGCAGGTGTCGTCAGGTGAGGGAACTGTCGATCTTGACTGGAACCGATGGAACACGGACCGTGAAAACTTTTGGGCGGCAAAGGCCAGGGTGAGGGGACGCTCGGTCGAATATCTTCCGCCCAGTCTCCAAGACGAGGCGTATGTCCTTGAAGAGAACGGAAGGTGGGAGAGGGTTTCCTATGAGGGTAGAGAGCGCTGGTTCTGGCGGCCTATAGTAGTTGTAGGCTGGTCGCCTTTCACCGTGGGCCGCTGGACCGACTGGTATGGAGACCAATGTTGGATTCCGGCAGAACCCTTCGGTTACCTCACCCACCATTACGGCAACTGGGTCTACGTGGGGAATTACTGGTACTGGGCCCCGCCTGTGGTGAGCGTACGCGTCGGTCTCCCCCTTCTCGACATGGGCTTCTACTGGTATCCCGGAAGGGTTTCATGGATTCACACTGGAATTTATGTGGGATGGGTGCCTCTGGCACCGCGCGAGACGTACTACAGCTACCGCCACTGGGGAGGCCCTCATGCGGTGGTTGTGAACAACGTCAACATCACCCAGATCAACATCAACGTCCGGAATTATGCTTACGCAAACCATGCCGTCGTGGTCAACCAGAACAATTTCTACCGTGTGAACAATTACAGAAATGTCCGGGTGACCAACATTAACCGCACCACCATCATCAACAACTACCGTGCGGCTCCGGTCGTCAACAACACGGTGATCAACAATTTCACGACGAACAAGCAGCGGTACAACTACACCAACGTCGCGGTGAAAGAGAAGCCCCACAATACCGTGATTAATCGAATCCAGCATAATGAGACGATCATTCAGGGGGGCAGGAAAGAAAAAGCTTCCGTGCTCCAGAAGCGAGTGAAGAACATCCGGGAGGGGAGGGTCAGTCGCGAGACCCGGATCGAACATCCCAGGATTACGAACAATATCGTACCGGCTAGCGAAGTGAACCGCCCGAAATCGAAAATAAAGCTTCAGCAAAGGGAGATCAAAACCCGCGGAACGCCGGATGAGCAGGAGAAGTCCGTTGTACGACCCGAGCGCGTGACGTCGCCAAAACCGGAGAGGAAGAAGCCCGGCGCACGACCCGAGCGCGTGGCGCCAGCAAAACCAAGTAAGCAGGAGAAACCCATTGCACGGTCCAGGCGTGTGGCACCGCCAAAACCGGCTCAGCAGGAGAAGCCCCGTCAATCTGTAGAGAGAAAAACCGAAAAATTCAGAGGCAGTAAGCCAGCCAAGAGAGGTCTGAAAGCAACCGAAGAAAGCAAACCACAGGAAAAAGTAGGACCGGGAAAACCTAAAGAGACCATCAAGCCGTCAGAAAGAGGAGCGGTAGAAAAACCAAAGGGGGTTAAACCATCCGAGAGATATAAAGAATCGAGACCTCCAGAGAAAGGCGTAGAAAAACCGCGGGAGCGAACCCCGTGGGAAAGAAATATCGAAAAACAGAAGGGGCCGAGGCCCTTTGAAAAAGATCTAGAAAAACGAAGAGAGCGGAAACCTCCCAAGGAAGAAGAGGAAAAACCGAAACCGAAGGATAAACGGATATTCGAGGTCTCTCCACAAAGTATCCCTCAACATATTGAGGTTCCACCAAATATTGAGGTCAGATCAAGAAGGTTTTGGGGAAGTAGTGAGAACGGCATATCAGGCCACCGGCGTGTCCTCGTACCCCCGGCTACGGTTGCATGATACACTACAACCAGGACTCCGAAAGGCAAGAGGTCTTCGGAGTAGAAGAGTTCAAAAAACAACAGCAACAACAATGAAAGGAGAACGTACAAATGAAAACAATGTATAGATTATTAGTAATGATGATGATGGCGGCAGCGGTGGCTCTGCTAATGACCAGTGTGCCTGGGCCTGCTTTTTCACAGATGACGGATATGTCCATGAAAGAGTGCGGGGAAGGACATGAACAGATGATGAAAATGGGCAATATGGACAAGATGGGCGATATGATGGACAGGTGCATCGGACATCCAGACGAGATGGGGCTTACTGATGACCAGCTCATGAAAATGAAGCATGCACATAGCGAAATGCAAAAAAAGCAGGCCCGATTCAAAGCTGACCTGAAGATTGAAGAGATCGAACTTATGGAAATCATGGGAGTGAAAGATTTTGACCTCGAGAAGGCCAGCTCTGCTGTTAATAAAATTGCAGAGATAAAAACATCCCATCATCTGGAAATGTTAAAGGCCATGAAAGAAATGCGGTCAATTTTGACGGACGAACAGTTTAAGAAAATGAAGAAGATAATGTCCATGAAGACAGGTTCGAAAAAACCGGCAAAGAGGATGATGAAGAAACAATAATGATCAATAAAAGGAGAACGTACCATGAAAGCAATATAACCTAAATCGGGCCAATTGATCCGGATGAAAAAATAGGCAATGATCTACCAGCAGGCTCAGAATCAGGCTTCAGCTTGATCCTTCTTCGCCGGGCTGTTGGGTCAATTGGCCCCATCCTTCATGGGACTTCCAGTCCTGAAAGAAAACCTCGACCAGCCATCTTAAGATATAGGCTTCGACAATGTCTATCGTACGCCAGCTTAAATCCGAGTGATAATAAATTTTCTTGACAAATTATTTTAAAAAGGTTAAAATGAAAAGTTATTTTTTACCGCTGGCGTAGCTCAACGGTAGAGCAGCTGATTTGTAATCAGCAGGTTGCGGGTTCGACTCCCATCGCCAGCTCTGGTTTTGTAGGGGCAGGTTTCGAAACCTGCCCCTACAAAACCTGTTCTTTACATTCAGGAATCGGGAGGGGTTCCCGAGCGGCCAAAGGGAGCAGACTGTAAATCTGCCGGTGTAGCCTTCGGAGGTTCGAATCCTCCCCCCTCCACCATGAGGATGGTACAGTGCCTTTTATTTGCTTGAGCGGGAGTAGCTCAGTGGCTAGAGCGTCAGCCTTCCAAGCTGAGGGTCGCGGGTTCGAATCCCGTTTCCCGCTCCATTAACTTAAGAGTATAGGAATTTCCATTTTAAATAACTTTAGGCACTTTAAACTTTGCTCACTTTAGACACTTAACTTAATCTGCCCACGTAGCTCAGTCGGTAGAGCACATCCTTGGTAAGGATGAGGTCACCAGTTCAATCCTGGTCGTGGGCTTTATCTTAGTAAAAGTTGGTTAATCATGAGAAATATCATTACCTTAGCCTGTACGGAATGTAAACAGAGAAATTACACCACAACAAAGAACAAACGGACTATGCAGAATCGTCTTGAATTGAGAAAATATTGCAAATTCTGCCGGGTCCACAAGATTCACAGGGAAACAAAGTAGTTTTACGGTAAGCATTACTTGGAGAATACCTGCGTCGTTGTGCGAAAAAAGGCCAGTAGCTCTAATGGATAGAGCGCCGGACTCCAAATCCGGACGTTGGGGGTTCGAGTCCCTCCTGGCCTGCCATTTATTTTTACCTGAAAATAGTTTAATTGGGTTATTCGATGAATAAATTAAGATTAATAGCAGAAAAGATAAAACAGTTCTTGAACGAGGCAAAGATTGAACTAAAGAAGGTGTCATGGCCGGCGCCAAAACAGGCTCTTGCCTCCACGGGAGTGGTCATTGTTGTTGTAATTATCGTTTCCATATTTCTCGGTATTGTTGATTTTGGCCTGACCAAAATAATTAAACTGGTTCTGGGTTAAATACATGGCTTTCAAGTGGTATGTTGTACATACATATTCCGGCTTTGAAAACAAAGTTAAGCTCTCTCTGCAGGAAAGAATAGAAACGATGGGTATGCAGGCGTACTTTTCGGATATTCTGATACCTGAAGAAGATATCGTAGAACTGGTTTCTGGTGAGAAAAAGACTTCCAAAAGAAAGTTTTTCCCCGGTTATATACTTGTCAGAATGGAAATGAATGACGATACATGGCATATCGTCAAGGATACTCCCAAAGTGACCGGTTTTATCGGTAGTAAGGATAAACCCTCTCCTATACCGGACAAAGATGTGGAAATACTGAAGACCAGAATAGAAGAAGGCACCTTAAAACCCAAGCCTAAATTCAAGTTCGAAGTTGGAGACCATATAAGGATAATAGACGGCCCATTTATAAACTTTGAAGGGGTTGTTGATGATGTTAAGGTTGAAAAGGGGAAGTTGAGGGTTATTGTTAGTATTTTTGGCAGACCAACACCGGTAGAGTTGGATTTTATACAGGTTGTTCAGAGTTGATGTAAGTAAGGAGATCATCATGGCAAAGAAGATTATTGCAAATATAAAACTTCAGATCAACGCAGGTAAAGCAACGCCGTCACCACCTATCGGCCCGGCTCTTGGTCAACATGGTGTTAATATCATGGAGTTCTGTAAAGCATACAATGCCATGACACAAAAGCAGGAAGGAACAGTTGTTCCCGTGGTTATAACTGTCTACGCCGACCGTTCCTTTACCTTTGTCACCAAAACACCGCCGGCTTCAGTGTTCCTAAAACAGGCAGCCAAAATCGCTAAGGGTTCCGGCGATCCTAAGAGAGAGAAGGTGGGAACGGTGACAAAAGAACAAATCAGGGAAATTGCTGAATTAAAATACAATGACCTGAATGCTGTTAATATGGAAGGTGCTATAAGAATCGTGGAGGGAACGGCAAAGTCCATGGGAATTGAAATAACGGAATAATTCCACTTTGAGGTCTTATCATGCATATAGGCAAGACTTTTTTAAAAGCTAAGGAAAAGATTGAGCAGGGGAAACGGTATCCCTTTAGGGAGGCTGTGGAACTGGTCGTAAGTACGGCAAGGGCAAAATTTGATGAAACCGTAGAGACGGCAATCAAATTGGGTGTAAATCCCCAGCATGCCGACCAAATGGTCAGAGGTAGTGTTGTTTTGCCTAATGGTCTGGGCAAATCGGTAAAGGTGCTGGTTTTTGCTAAGGGGGATAAGGAAAAGGAAGCTATGGAAGCAGGGGCCGATTTGGTCGGCTCTGACGACCTTATTGAAAAGATCAAAGGTGGATGGCTTGAGTTTGACAGGGCGATTGCCACCCCGGATATGATGGGCAGTGTGGGGAAATTAGGTAAAATATTAGGCCCCAGAGGGTTAATGCCGAATCCAAAGGTAGGCACAGTTACCTTTGATGTAGAAAAGGCTGTCAAAGAACTCAAGGCCGGCAGGATCGAGTTCCGGGTGGAAAAGGCAGGAATTGTACATTGTCCTGTGGGAAAAGTTTCCTTTGGAGCGGAGAAGTTACAGGAAAATATCGTTGCCCTTGTAGAGGCGATTATTAAGTTGAAACCGGCATCAAGTAAAGGGATCTATCTTAAAAATATTTCGCTTTCCAGCACTATGGGTCCCGGTGTCAGGGTTGATCCTCTGGATGTAAAAAATATTTAAAGTGAAGGGAGGCTAAGAGATTGGATCGCAGTACAAAAGAGCGAGTTGTTGTAGAACTCCAAGAAAAGATTAAAGATCTCAGGTTAGCAATTCTTGCTAATTACAGGAACCTGACTGTTGAGAAAATGACTGCTTTGAGAAATGCCCTGCGTAAAACCAACACCAACTTAATGGTAGTTAAAAATACACTTCTGAGAATTGCCTCGAAGGATACGAATTTTCATGAGTTAGAAGAGTATTTCAAGGGACCATTGACTATTGCCTTAAGTCATGACGACGTTGTTGAACCAACCAAATTGTTGGTTGACTTTGCCAAGAAAAATGCCGAGCTTGAAATTAAGGCAGGAATGCTTACGGGAAAGATCTTAAGTAAAGAACAGATCATTGTGTTGGCCGAATTGCCGGGGCGAGAAGTCCTCTTGGGGAAACTCCTATCTGTTCTGGTGGGAGTTCATAGGGTACTGGTTAGTGTGCTTAGTGGTGTTCCGAGAAGCTTAGTTTGTGTTCTCGACGCTTATCGAGCAAAAAAAGAATCGGGAAACTAAAACATTCAGGAAAGGATGAGAAAAATGGCAACGGGGATAGCAAAAGAGGATGTTGTAAAGTTTATCGAAGGAATGACGGTTCTCGAGCTTGCAGAGCTCGTCAAGGAACTGGAAACAAAATTTGGCGTGTCTGCAGCCACACCGGTGGCTGTATCAGCGGTTGCCCCAGGCTCTGAACAGGCAGCGCAGGTTGAAGAACAGACAGAATTTGACACTATCCTGACGGGATTTGGTGACCAGAAGATTCAGGTAATTAAGGTCATCAGGGCGATAACAGGTTTAGGGCTTAAAGAAGCCAAGGATCTGGTAGACGGGGTGCCAAAGCCCATAAAGGAGGCTATCTCGAAAGGAGAGGCATCTGATATCAAGAAAAAGATAGAAGAGGTCGGGGGAACCGTGGAGATTAAGTAGCGGCTATGACCGGAGGGACGCGCTCCGTCGCGTCCGTTTCCTTCGGCCACGACGAAGCGTGGCCCTCTTTATATTAATTCACCATGAAAGGTGATGCTATGGGCAAGTTTAGAGAAAATTTTGGCCGTATCAAGAAAACCATGGATATCCCCAATCTTATTGATATCCAGATCGAGTCCTACAAGAAGCTTCTCCAAAAAGATGTGGACCCGGATAAGAGGGGTAACTTTGGTCTTCAAGGTGCGTTTAAAAGTGTTTTTCCCATTTCCGATTTCAGTGGCAGATGTTCCCTTGAATTTGTCAGTTACAAGATAAAAAATGCCCGATACGATGTAAAGGAATGCATCCAGAAGGGGATGACTTATGCTGCTCCCGTAAAAATTGTGGTGAGGCTTATTGTCTTCGATACCGATCGAGTTTCAGATCAGAAATCGGTCCGGGATATCAAGGAGCAGGAGATTTACTTTGGTGAGATTCCTTTGATGACGGATAATGGTTCGTTCATCGTGAATGGGACGGAACGTGTTATCGTCAGCCAACTTCACAGATCTCCTGGTATCTTCTTCGATCATGATAAGGGGAAAACGCTTGCCGGTGGAAAACTCATCTATTCAGCAAGGATTATCCCCATCAGGGGTTCTTGGCTTGATCTTGAATTTGATTCTAAGGATATCCTCTATGTCAGGATAGACAGGCGAAGGAAGATGCCGGTCACGATACTGTTGAAGGCCATGGGGAATACAACGGAATTTTTGCTGAATTACTTTTATAACATTGAAAAGGTGTTTTTAGAGGATGGCCGACTCTATAGGGCAGTTGATGATTCTTTAATTGGCGAAAAGGCGCCGACCGATATCATCGCTATGGCAAGCGGTGAAGCCATTGTCAGGAAGGGGAAAAAGATCAGCCCAAAAATCTTAAAGAAGATGACGGAACTGAATATCGATCGGATACCCCTTGACGACCTTGATATAGTAGGGAAAATTTTCTCTGCAGATGTTAGCGATCCGAAAACCGGCGAGATACTGTTGAGATGTAATGAGGAATTAACACTGGAAGGTTTGGAACTTATCCGTGAAAATGGTATCCGTGAGTTCTACTTTATCCGTCTTGACGAGGACAGAGGCAACGCCTCTATCAGAGACACCCTGCTTTCCGAGCAGATTGAAAACGAAGCAGAGGCGATTATAGAGATCTACAGAAGGCTCCGACCGGGTAACCCTCCTACGCTGGAGATGGCGCAAAAGTTTCTCAACAGTTTGTTTTTCGAAAACGAGACTTACGATCTCTCTGATGTGGGAAGAGCGAGGATGAATTACAAACTTCGCCTCGATGTATCTACAGATGTAACGGTTTTACGAAACAAGGACATCCTGGCGGGGGTCAAATATTTGATTGATTTAAAAAATGGGGCGGGTGATTGTAGCATAGATGATATCGACCACTTAGGTAACAGACGGGTTAGATCCGTGGGAGAACTTGTCGAAAACCAGTATCGGATAGGTTTGGTGAGAATGGAGCGGGCTATTAAGGAGAAGATGAGTCTCCAGGATATTGAAACCTTGATGCCTCATGATCTCATCAATGCCAAACCGGTTTCTGCCGTGGTGAATGAGTTTTTCGGAAGCAGTCAACTTTCACAGTTTATGGATCAAACCAACCCACTTTCTGAAATTACCCATAAACGGAGACTGTCAGCGCTTGGTCCCGGTGGCCTCACCCGCGAGAGGGCAGGATTTGAGGTACGAGATGTCCATCCTACTCATTATGGCCGCATCTGTCCTGTGGAAACACCGGAAGGCCCCAATATCGGACTGATTGTTTCTCTTTCCACTTATGCGAGGGTGAATGAGTTTGGCTTTATAGAAACTCCTTACAGAATTGTGGAAAATGGAAGAGTAATTGATGATATCCGCTACCTTACCGCTATGGAGGAAGAAAACCTGATTGTTGCTCCAGCCGACAGTCCACTCGATGCAAATGGACGGTTTGTGGGAGAGCTTATTTCCGCAAGGAAAGGTGATGATTTTCTTTCTGTTGTACCGGAAGAGATAAATATGATGGATGTGTCGCCCAATCAGTTAGTCAGCGTTGCGGCCGCCTTGATTCCCTTCCTGGAACATGATGACGCCAATCGTGCCCTTATGGGTTCTAATATGCAGAGACAGGCGGTTCCCCTTCTTAAACCCGAGGCTCCCCTTGTGGGTACGGGTATGGAATCCGTTGTCGCCAGGGATTCAGGCGCCGTTGTCGTGGCAAGGCGGTCCGGGATTGTGGTGAGTGTTGATGCGGGAAGGATCGTAATAAGTTGTGACGGCGCCGAAAACGACGAGTTAGATACGGGTGTTGATATATATAATCTGGCGAAGTACCAGCGTTCAAATCAGGATACCTGTTTCAACCAAAAACCGATCGTAAATGTTGGAGACCGGGTAAAGAGGAAAGATATCATCGCCGATGGCTCTGCCACCGATATGGGGGAACTGGCCCTGGGAAGAAATGTGCTTGTTGCCTTTATGTCATGGGGGGGATACAATTATGAAGATTCTATACTGGTCAGTGAAAGAATTATAAAGGATGACGTCTATACCTCTATCCATATTGAGGAATTTGAGATTATGGCCCGGGATACAAAACTTGGTAAGGAGGAAATTACGCGAGATATTCCCAATGTGGGAGAAGAAGCCCTGAGAAATCTTGATGAGGCCGGCATAGTCCGCATGGGTGTGGCGATAAAACCCGGTGATATCCTGGTGGGGAAAATTACCCCTAAGGGTGAAACTCAGTTATCCCCGGAAGAAAAACTCCTTCGGGCCATCTTTGGTGAAAAGGCAAGCGATGTCCGCGATACTTCCCTCCGGGTTCCTCCTGGTGTTGAAGGTACCGTGATAGAAGCCAAGGTATTTACCCGGAAAGGAGTGGAAAGGGATCTACGGTTACAGACGATTGAAGATTTGACCATCTCGCAACTCGCCAAAAACAGAGATGATGAAACAAGAATTGTCACCGAGAATGTAAGAAGTAATATATCCGCGATGTTCATAGGGAAGATATCTGCATCAAAGTTGGCCGATCCTAAAAAGAAAAAGATATTACTGAAAAAGGGGGAAGCCATTATGGAAGATCTCCTTGAGAAAATACCGTTTAGCCTGTGGAAAGATATATCACTTGAAAATAACGAAGTCACAGAGAGAAAGATTGCATCCCTACTTGCGAATCTTGAGCGTAAGATAGAATTTATCAAGGCTTTTTTTGAAGAAAAGATCGAAAAACTGAAGGCCGGCGACGAACTCCCGCCAGGGGTAATCAAAATGGTCAAGGTTTATATCGCCATCAAGAGGAAGCTTTCCGTGGGTGATAAAATGGCAGGCCGTCACGGCAACAAGGGAGTGTTATCCAGAATACTTCCCGAGGAAGATATGCCGTATTTTAAAGATGGCACTCCCGTAGATATTATCTTGAATCCCCTCGGTGTTCCATCCAGGATGAATGTGGGACAGATCCTCGAAACGCACCTCGGGTGGGCGGCAAAAAGGCTGGGAGAAAAGATCAATACTTTACTGGAGAAGCATTGCAGTATCGACCATTTGAAGAGGGGAATAAAAGAGGTTTATTCTTCCCCTGAATTTGATCGCTTTGTTGACGGGGCCACCGAAGAGGAAATTAAACGATTCCTTGGTCGGCTAAAAAGGGGAATCCCGGTCGCAGTGCCGGTTTTTGATGGTCCCGATGAAAGTCAGATTCGACAGATGTTTAAAATTGCCAATCTTCCGGAGACAGGACAGACTACCCTGTTCGATGGAAGGACAGGTGAGCCGTTTGATCAGGAAATCACCGTAGGCATGATTTACATGTTAAAACTTCACCATCTTGTGGATAATAAGATTCATGCCAGATCAATAGGGCCATATTCTCTGGTGACACAGCAACCTCTCGGTGGAAAAGCACAGTTTGGCGGTCAGAGACTTGGCGAGATGGAGGTCTGGGCCATGGAGGCATATGGAGCTGCTTACTCGCTACAAGAGTTTCTTACCGTTAAGTCTGATGACGTAGCAGGAAGAACAAGGGTATATGAAGCCATTGTAAAAGGTGAGCATACCCTGGAACCAGGTCTGCCGGAATCCTTTAATGTGCTGGTAAAGGAGTTACAGGGCCTTTCTCTCGATGTGGAACTGGTTGAAGAAGAGTAGCTTTGAGAAGTTCAAAGTTCAAGGTTCACGGTTCAAAGTTCAGGGTTCAGAGTTCAAGGTTCACGGTTCAAAGGTTAATTTAAACCCTGACCCCTGACCCCTGAGGAGGATATAGACGATGGAAGATGTTTTCAGTTATTTTGAGAAACCAAAAGATCCTATCAGGTTTAATGCCATTAAGATATCCATTGCCTCACCGGAAAAAATTCTCTCATGGTCGCATGGTGAGGTCAAAAAACCTGAGTCGATCAATTACCGTACTTTTAAGCCGGAAAGAGACGGTCTTTTCTGTGCTAAGATATTTGGTCCTGTTAAGGATTATGAGTGTCTCTGTGGTCGTTATAAACGGATGAAACACAGAGGCATAGTCTGTGAGAAATGTGGTGTTTCGGTTATACCTTCAAAGGTTCGCAGAGAGAGGATGGGTCACATTACTCTGGCCTCTCCGGTGGCCCATATCTGGTTTCTCAAGAGTCTTCCCAGCCGCATCGGCAATGTACTCGATTTAACCCTCAAGGAGCTGGAAAAGATACTTTATTTTGAATCCTGGATCGTCCTTGATCCGAAGAATACACCTCTTTCGAAAATGGAAATCCTTTCAGAGGAAGAATGCAATGAATGTAAAGAAAAATACGGTCATGATGCCTTTGAAGTCGGAATGGGGGCCGAGGCGATCAGAAGACTCCTTACAGAAATTAACTTGGATAAGCTGGACGAGGAACTTCGAACAGAGATAAAAACAGTTAATTCTGATGCTAAAAAGAAAAAGTTTATCAAAAGGCTAAAGGTAGTAGAATCTCTGAGGAAATCAGGGAACAAGCCGGAATGGATGATTCTTACCGTCCTGCCGGTTATTCCACCCGATTTACGGCCTCTTGTTCCCCTGGACGGTGGTCGCTTTGCCACATCAGACCTTAACGATCTCTACAGGCGTGTTATTAACAGGAATAAGCGTCTAAAGCGTTTGCTGGAATTAAACGCTCCTGAAATAATAGTGAGAAATGAGAAGAGGATGCTCCAGGAAGCGGTAGATGTACTCTTTGATAATGGCAGGAGAGGGAGGGCCATTACCGGTTCCAATAAGAGGCCACTGAGGTCTCTGTCGGATATGTTGAAGGGAAAACAGGGGAGATTCAGACAAAACCTTCTCGGTAAAAGAGTGGATTACTCCGGCCGATCGGTTATTACTGTGGGGCCTGATTTAAGGTTACATCAGTGCGGCCTTCCCAAAAAAATGGCCCTGGAACTTTTTAAACCCTTTATCTATAACCGACTGCAGGAAAAAGGTTATGTCACCACCGTGAAATCCGCAAAAAAGATGGTGGAGAGGGAAACTGCCGAAGTATGGGATGCCTTAGATGAGGTGGTCCGTGAATACCCCGTTCTACTCAACAGGGCGCCAACACTGCACAGATTGGGTTTCCAGGCATTTGAACCTGTCCTTATCGAGGGGAAGGCCATCCAGCTTCACCCCTTGGTCTGTACAGCATTCAACGCTGATTTTGATGGTGACCAGATGGCCGTGCATGTGCCGTTATCCATTGAGGCACAGGCAGAAGCCAGAACTCTGATGATGTCAACAAATAACATCCTTTCTCCGGCAAATGGGAAGCCGATTATCAACCCCAGTCAGGATATTGTCTTGGGAATTTACTATCTGACGAGGGCCGGCTCCGCTGACAAAGGGGAAGGTATGATCTTTTCAGATCCGGCGGAGGTTCGCAGCGCTCTCGATGCGGGGATAGTAGATCTTCACGTAAAGATACAGGTTCGTATCGGAGGGGAATTAAAAGAGACCACCGTGGGAAGGGTCATCCTTTATGAAATTATCCCCGAAGCAATTCCCTTCGATATGATTAACAAGGTGATGAATAAAAAGGAACTGGCTAATCTCATAGATTATTGTTACCGGTTATGTGGCGACAAGACAACGGTTCTGCTGGCAGATAAGTTAAAAGATCTCGGATTTAAATATGCTACGGAAAGTGGTGTATCAATTGCCATACATAATATGGTTATTCCTGCCAATAAAAAGGAAATTGTGGCCAGGGCCCACAGGGATGTGCTGAAAATACAAAAGCAGTATATGGACGGTCTTATCACTGATGGAGAACGGTATAACAAGGTTATTGATATCTGGGCCCAGGCAACAGAAAAGATTGCCTCTGAAATGCTCAGCGGTACTGGAATGGAAGAAGTCGAGGTACCTGATGGGACAAAGAAAAAAATAGAGGGTTTCAATCCCATTTATATGATGGCCGATTCCGGCGCTAGGGGTAGCGCCGTTCAGATCAGGCAGCTTGCAGGGATGAGAGGATTGATGGCCAAGCCATCCGGAGAAATTATAGAAACTCCAATTACAGCAAACTTCAGAGAGGGGTTAACGGTTCTCCAGTATTTTATTTCCACCCACGGCGCCAGAAAAGGTCTCGCTGATACAGCCCTGAAGACAGCTAATTCAGGATACCTCACACGAAGACTTGTTGATGTGGCCCAGGATTGTATCATCACTGAGGAAGATTGTGGTACCATTGACGGTATTTATGTGTCTGCCCTTATGGAGGGGGGAGAAATCATTGAAACAGCAGGTGAACGTGTCCTTGGAAGGGTTGTCCTTGAAGAAATCAGGGATCCCTTTACCGGCGAAGTCCTGGTAAGAGCGAATCAGGAAATTGACGAGTCTCTCGTAGAAAAGATTGACCGTGCCGGTATCGAAAAGGTCAATATCAGGTCCGTTCTCTCCTGCAAATCAAAGCATGGCGTCTGTGCTATGTGCTACGGCAGAGATCTGGCCCACGGGCACCTTGTAAATATTGGTGAAGCTGTGGGTATTATTGCCGCTCAATCCATTGGTGAACCGGGGACCCAGCTTACGATGAGAACGTTTCATATAGGTGGTACGGCAAAATTTGAAGAGCACTCCACCCTCGAAGCGAGACACGATGGTACGATAAAGTTTATCAATATCAATACTGTTAAAGGTAGAGGGGAAGACCTTGTGGTCATGAATCGAAATGGGGAGGTGCACGTCCTGGATGAACAGCAGAGAAGCCGCGGGAAATACACTGTTCCTTATGGAGCACATCTGAAAATCAACGACGGTAGCCTTGTTAAGAGGAGTGCTCTGATTGCGGAATGGGACCCCTTTTCCATACCGATTCTTGCCGAGGTTGATGGTATTGTAAAATATGGGGACATCATTGAAGGGAAAACCATGCAGGAACAGGTTGATGAGGTAACCGGTCTTTCCCGAAAAGTGATCATTGAATTCAAGGCTGAGGATCTTCACCCCTGTGTTTCCCTCAAAGACAACAAGGGGAGGACAATAAGGGTATCAGGAACAAAAACTATGGCGAGGCATCTCTTGTCGGTAGGAGCCAATCTTGTTGTTTCAGAAGGTAATACGGTTAGTGCAGGAGATATCATTGCCAAAATCCCGCGAGAAACGACTAAAACAAAGGATATTACCGGAGGTCTTCCCAGGGTGGCAGAACTTTTTGAAGCGCGAAAACCAAAAGAATTTGCCGTCATCAGCGAGATTGACGGTATCGTCTCTTTCGGCAAGGAATCCAAGGGAAAAAGAACGGTAGTTATTACCCCTGATGTAGGAGAGGAAAAGGAATATCTGCTTCCAAAAGGGAAGCACGTATCTGTCCAGGAGGAAGACAGGATCCAGGCGGGTGAAGCATTGATGGATGGGGCTCACAACCCCCATGATCTTTTGATAATCAAAGGAGAAAAAGAGTTAGCCCGCTATCTGGTTGATGAAGTTCAAGAAGTATACAGGCTCCAGGGAGTCAAGATAAATGACAAACATATAGAGGTGATTGTCCGCCAGATGCTGCGGAGAGTAAAGGTTATAAACCCGGGTGATGCGTCTTTTATTGCCGACGAGCAGATAGAAAAGTACAGGTTCCAGGAAGAAAATGAAAGGGTGATAGCCAGAGGTGGAAAGCCGGCTACAGGAGAACCAATACTCCTCGGTATCACCAAAGCGTCTCTGTCTACCCAGAGCTTTATTTCTGCCGCATCCTTTCAGGAAACTACGCGTGTCCTTACCGAGGCGAGCCTTGGTGGAAAGATAGACTATCTTAGAGGACTTAAGGAAAATGTCATCATGGGAAGGTTGATTCCTGCGGGGACAGGTCTGATCATGTACAGAAAACTTGGCATAAGAGCCGTTACTGAGGGCGAAGAGATCTCTTTCTCCGAGCTTGAGGAACAAGAAACAGTGGAGAAAAAACTTGACAGACAGGCCGTTAATTGATAAACAATATATTTTTATACAATATCCACTACCTCTTTCAGGAGAAAGAATGCCTACAATAAATCAGTTGATACGTAAAGGGAGAACCAGGATAGAAAAAGAGGCCGCAACACCTGCACTTACCGGTTCTCCACAGAGAAGGGGGGTTTGTGTCAGGGTATATACGTCGACACCCAAAAAACCAAATTCCGCCTTGAGAAAGGTAGCAAGGGTTCGTCTTACCAGTGGTTACGAGGTAACTTCATACATACCGGGGGTAGGCCACAACCTTCAGGAGCATTCCATTGTCCTCGTTAGGGGGGGCAGGGTAAAGGATCTACCCGGTGTTAGGTACCACGTCATCAGGGGTACACTGGATGCTGTGGGCGTTAAAGACAGGAAACAGGGAAGATCAAAATATGGAGCTAAAAAACCGAGCTAAATGGGAATAGTATTATGCCGAGAAGAAGAGTAATCGCGAGAAGAGAAATATTGCCAGATCCCAAGTTTAACAATAAGCTTGTCGCAAAGTTCATCAATAGTCTCCTGAAAAGGGGAAAGAAAAGCACCTCCGAGGCTATCATGTACGGGGCTCTTGATATCATTGAAAAGAAGACAAAAGAGCAGCCTATTGAAGTTTTTGAAAAGGCCATAAATAACGTCAAGCCTGTCATCGAGGTCAAATCAAGGCGGGTAGGTGGCGCCACTTATCAGGTACCGACGGAAGTTATGCCGTTACGGAGGATTGCCCTGGCAATTCGGTGGTTAATGGTCCATGCAAAAGAGCGTGCCGAGAAAACCATGAAAGAAAAGCTGGCCGCGGAACTGATTGATGCAGCTAGCAACAGGGGGGGCGCTATTAAAAAGAAAGAGAGTGTCCACAAAATGGCAGAGGCAAATAAGGCTTTTGCCCATTATAGGTTTTAGCAACCCTTTAAAGTTTAAGGAGGTAGGTGAGATGGCTAAGAAAAAATTTGAGAGGACGAAGCCGCATCTAAATATCGGGACCATCGGACATGTTGACCATGGCAAAACTACGTTGACTTCAGCTATTACAAAACATCTGGCTAAAAAAGGTTTGGCCGAGTACAGACCCTTCGATTCCATTGACAATGCGCCTGAAGAAAAGGAAAGGGGCCTTACCATCAATATCTCACATGTAGAGTATCAAACAGTCAAGCGGCATTACGCCCATGTTGACTGTCCAGGCCATGCGGACTATATTAAGAATATGATTTCAGGAGCAGCTCACATGGATGGGACAATCCTGGTGGTGGCTGCGTCTGATGGTCCCATGCCTCAAACAAGAGAACACATCCTCCTTGCAAAGCAAGTGCAGGTTCCCTCTATTGTAGTCTATATGAACAAGGTTGACCTGGTTGATGACCCTGAACTCCTCGATCTTGTTGAGTTAGAAGTGAGGGAGCTGTTGACAGAATATGATTTCCCCGGCGACGAAATTCCCATTATTAGGGGGTCGGCTCTGAAGGCATTAGAGACTGATGATTCCAATTCTCCTGATGCGAAGTCAATATGGGAACTAATGGATGCCGTAGATAGCTATATTCAGGAACCCATCCGTGACCTGGACAAACCATTTCTTATGCCGGTTGGTGACGTATTTTCCATATCCGGCCGGGGAACTGTGGTAACAGGCAGGATAGACCGAGGCATCGTCAGAACGGGAGAAGAAATTGAAATTGTAGGTATCAGACCTACCTTTAAGACAGTTTGTACCGGCGTTGAGATGTTTCGTAAGACCCTTGATGAAGGCAGGGCCGGGGATGATGTTGGTCTGCTCCTGCGGGGGACCAAGCGTGAGGAAGTGGAAAGGGGTCAGGTTGTGGCAAAACCGGGATCAATAACCCCTCATAGAAAATTTCAGGCAACCGTTTATGTGCTGACCAAGGAAGAGGGGGGGAGACATACACCTTTCTTTTCCGGTTATCGGCCCCAATTCTATTTCAGGACAGCAGACGTTACCGGTGTCTGCACTTTGCCTGAAGGGGTGGAAATGGTTATGCCCGGAGATAATGTCAATCTTGAGATACAACTGCTTACCCCTATCGCCATGGAAGAACAGCTCAGGTTTGCTATCCGTGAAGGTGGCAGGACCGTGGGAGCCGGTGCTGTAAGTAAGGTCATTGAATAATAGGTCGTAGGGACTAAGGAGTGGATAATACCAGGGGCGGGAGCGATGAAAGAGCAAAAGATTAGAATTCGCCTTAAGGCTTACGATCATAAACTACTGGATCGTTCGGTGGAAGAAATTGTGGAAACGGCAAAAAGGACTGGCGCCCATGTTGCCGGTCCCATTCCCCTGCCGATAGAAATAAATAAATTCTGTGTCAATAGATCGCCACATGTAGACAAAAAATCGAGGGAGCAGTTTGAAATCAGGACGCATAAAAGACTGATTGACATTATTGAACCGACACAATCAACAGTAGATGCACTTATGAAGCTGGATCTCTCTGCCGGCGTTGATGTGGAGATAAAAGCATAGGTGTGAAAAAAACCTTAATAAGTAGGCGTTGTGATTATGGTAGGACTTATCGGTAGAAAATTAGGTATGACGCAGATTTTCTCAGAAGACGGCGCCGCAGTTCCGGTAACTGCCATCGAGGTGGAGTCTTCCGTGGTAATCCAGAAGAAAACCGGAGAAAATGATGGCTACGACGCTGTGCAGTTAGCTTACGGACGCGCAAAGCCCAAGCATGTGACCAAACCTCTTCAGGGACACTTCAAAAAGGCGGATAAGGGTTTATTTCGGGTTCTCCGGGAATTCAGGACAGATACCGGTAGTTATGAGGTGGGTCAGGAAATAAAAGCGGATATTTTTAGTATTGGCGATTATGTGGATGTGGTAGGAACTACCAAGGGGAAAGGCTTTGCCGGCGTTATAAAAAGGCACGGTTTCAGCGGGGGCAGGGCAACCCACGGTTCTATGTTCCATCGAGCCCCTGGATCCATTGGTGCAAGTGCCTACCCTTCCCGTGTGTTTAAGGGGAAAAAGCTACCGGGACACATGGGAAATGTGAGGAAAACAGTTCAAAATTTAATGATTCACAGTGTAAGACACGAAAGAAATATGATTTTGGTCAAGGGAGCGGTTCCGGGGAGCAAGAATGGTTTTGTTTTAATCAAGCAAGCAATAAAAATTAAGTCGTAAGTCGTATTTGTTTTTGGAGTTATCAATATGCCAGTGGTGGAAATATACGATATTGAAAAGAATAAGGTAGGCGAGATCGAACTCTCTGATATCGTCTTTGGCACGGAGTTGAATGAAGCAGCCCTTTATGATGTGGTAAGAATGCAGATGGCATCCCACAGAATGGGAACTGCCTCGACTAAGGAGAGAAGCGATGTCAGAGGTGGTGGAAGGAAGCCGTGGCGTCAGAAAGGAACAGGTAGGGCAAGGGCTGGTACAAGGAGGTCTCCTCTCTGGAGAGGTGGGGGAACTGTCTTTGGTCCTAAACCGAGGGATTACGTATGTAAAGTACCCAAAAAAGTAAGAAAAAAGGCCCTGATCTCCGCCCTGAGCATGAAGGTCAGAGAGGAACGGATGTTGATTCTCAGAGATTTTCCGATGGAGGAAATCAAGACAAAGAAATTCAAAGAGGTGGTTGAGCGGTTTGGATTGGAAAAAGCCTTGTTCGTTTTGGATAAGCCATATCCGAATCTCGAGAGGGCATCGAGAAATCTCAAAGACATTGGTATGATACGTTCAGAAGGGATAAATGTCTACGATCTGCTGAATCATGGTCATGTCGTCCTTTTAGAGCCCGCCGTCAGGATGATTGAAGGGGCACTGTTGTCATGAGAGAAATGTATGACATTATAAAAAAATATATAGTTACTGAAAAGAGCGCCACCGTAAAGGATGAATATAATAAGTATATTTTTGAAGTTGATCGCCGGGCGAACAAGATTGAGATCGGCAATGCGGTGGAGAAACTCTTTAAGGTTAAAATCGTTGATGTTCATATAATGAATGTGGTGGGTAAGAAAAAGAGGGTAGGAAAAATTTTGGGAAAGAAGCGCGACTGGAAAAAGGCAATTATTACCCTTGCCCCTGGCAACGTTATCGAGATTTTCTCAGGAGTATAATAAGGATTAAAGTTACATGGCAATAAAAAAATATAAACCCACATCACCAGGCAGAAGATTCCAGACATGCTCAGACTTTCAGGAAATTACCTCGACAACACCCGAGAAAACCCTGCTCTGTCTCCTAAAAAAAAAGGGAGGACGGAATTGCTATGGGAGGATTACCAGCAGACATATTGGCGGAGGTCACAAGAGAAAATATAGATTTATTGACTTCAAACGTGACAAGATAGATGTTCCTGCCAGAGTAGCTTCGATCGAGTACGATCCCAATAGGACTTCAAGAATTGCCCTGTTACATTATTTGGATGGAGAAAAACGATATATGCTGGCTCCTGCAAAACTGGATGTGGGAGATACTGTGATAAGTAGTGAAAAAGCGGATATTAAACCGGGCAACACCATACCCCTGAAAAATATACCTGTCGGTTCCCTCATTCATAATCTGGAACTTAAGCCAGGTCGGGGAGGGCAGATGATCAGAAGTGCAGGAGTCTATGGACAGCTTATGGCCAAGGAGGGACGGTATGCCCAGGTCAGACTTCCCTCTGGGGAAGTAAGAAAAATTTTCCTCGAATGTAAGGCATCCATCGGGCAGGTAGGAAATATTGAGCATGAGAATGTCAGCATTGGTAAGGCCGGCAGGTCGAGATGGCTGGGAAGACGGCCCAAGGTTCGTGGTGTGGCCATGAATCCCGTAGATCATCCCATGGGAGGAGGAGAAGGCAAATCATCCGGTGGGAGACATCCATGCACTCCGTGGGGGGTCCCGACAAAAGGCCACAAAACGAGGGTAAACAGGAATACTGATAAATATATAGTGAAGAGAAGAGGTTAAGAAGGTGGCTCGTTCGATTAAAAAAGGTGCGTATCTTAATGAAAAGCTTCTTGAGAAAGTAAGAAAGGCCGATTCCATGGGAAGTAAAATAGTGATCAAGACCTGGTCGCGGCGCTCTACAATTACCCCTGACTTGATAGGACACACCTTCGCCGTACACAATGGAAAGAAATTTATCCCCGTTTTTGTTACAGAGAACATGGTGGGACACAAACTCGGTGAATTTTCACCCACAAGGACATTTCACTCTCATGCAGGTGATAGAAAATCGAAACTGCGTAAATAAAAGGTAACTATTCAGGTAGATAGACTGAAGGTGGATAGGCTGAAGGTAGAAGGATTTTCGAGATGTTTTATAGATTTTAGCCTTCAGCCTTCAGCCTAAACACCTGAGTAGTTACGAGTTTAGGGAGATATGGAAGCAAAAGCAGTTGTCAAATATGTGCACACATCACCACAAAAGGCACGATTGGTGGTGAATTTGATCAGGGGAATAAAGGTTGAAGAAGCCCAAAATATACTGACCTTTACGAAAAAACATGCTGCCAGGGTGGTCAGTAAAGTCTTAAAGTCAGCCATAGCCAATGCCGGGCAGAATCCCAATATAGACAAGAATATCCTCTATGTGAAGGAGATTTTTGTGGATCAGGGTCCTTCCATGAAGCGATGGAGGGCAAGGGCACAGGGGAGGGCAGCTGCAATAAAAAAAAGAACATCTCACATAACGGTTATTCTGGATGAGAAGTGGTTACCCCACAAAAAGTAATAAGTGATAATTCAAGGAGGTGAAAGGTTGGGGCAAAAGGTTAACCCGATTGGTTTCAGGTTGGGTGGTATCAAGACATGGCATTCATTATGGTTCGCCGAAAAAAATTACAGTAAACTGCTTCATGAGGATATCAAGATCAGAAAATACCTCAAAAAGAAACTTTATAATGCGGGCATTTCAAAGATAGAGATAGAAAGGGCTGCCGACAAAGCCAAGGTTAATGTCTATACAGCGCGTCCGGGAATTATCATAGGCAAGAAAGGTTCAGAGATAGAAAAGCTGAAAAAGGAACTTGAGGGTGTTGCAGGAAGAGAGATTATTATAAACATTCTTGAGGTGCGGAAGCCTGAAATAGACGCACAACTCGTTGCTGAGAGTATTGTCCTTCAGTTGGAACGGCGCGTTGCCTTCAGGAGGGCGATGAAAAAATATGTAAGCTCCGCTATCAAATTCGGTGCCAAGGGTATCAGGGTGAAATGTTCTGGAAGACTTGGGGGAGCGGAGATGTCGAGGTCAGAGTGGTATCGAGAGGGGAGGGTCCCCCTTCACACGATGCGGGCAGCTATTGATTACGGCGTCGCTGAGGCTCATACTACTTATGGCATTATCGGTGTGAAGGTACATATATTTCATGGAGAGGTGCTACCCGCGAAAGACGATAGACTGAAGGCTAAAAGCTGAAGGATGAAGGGAAACCAGAAGAAGCATTCGGATAACCGAGGGGAACTTACTTAGAGGGAAGGTTGCCAAATTATGTTAATGCCGAAAAGGGCCAAATATAGAAAGTTGCAGAGAGGCCGTATGGGTGGCAAGGCCACCAGGGGGTGCCATCTGGTATTTGGGGAATATGGTTTACAGGCCACCGAATGTGGGTGGATCACAGCAAGGCAGATTGAGGCCGCACGTATTGCCATGACGCGTCATGTGAAAAGGGGAGGGAAAGCCTGGATCAGGGTATTCCCCCATAAGTCCATTACCAGGAAACCAGCCGAAACTCGTATGGGAAAAGGAAAGGGAGCGCCTGAAGAGTGGGTAGCCGTTGTAAAACCTGGTATCGTTCTTTATGAAATGGAGGGAGTTACAAAAGATGCAGCCATAGAGGCATTCAGATTGGCAGCGCACAAGCTTCCGATATCTACTAACTTTCTTTCAAGGGACAGATATAGTGAAAATTAAGGAAATTAGAGAACTCAGTATTGGTGAGTTAAAACAGAAAAACAGGGGTCTGCTGGAAGAACTTTTCAAGCTCCGGATCCGCCATACCTCCGGGCAATTAGACACCCCTTCTGTGATGAGCCTTATCAGAAAAGATATTGCCCGCATTAAGACCGTACTGAGGGAAAAGGAGGATCGTTAGAGATGGGTGATCGGGGCCATAAAAGAACCATTATGGGGGTCGTTGTGAGCAATAAAATGGATAAAACCATTATTATTCGGGCAGAAAGATTGGTCAAGCACCCTGTATTTCATAAATACATCAAAAGACATGTTAAATATAAGGCCAACGATGAGGGAAACATTTGTAATATTGGCGATAGAGTTCTCATTGTTGAATCGAGACCGCTTAGCAGGGAAAAGCGATGGCGGCTACGCAAAATTATAGAGAAGTCGGGGTAGGTCTTACAGGTACTACCTTCGTTGGGTGGATTTTTCCTATGATACAGATGCAGACCATTTTAAATGTGGCCGATAATTCAGGTGCGAAAAAGGTCGCCTGCATTAAGGTTCTCGGTGGGTCGAAAAGAAGATATGCCGGCGTGGGTGATATCATCGTCGTATCCGTCAAAAAAGCCATCCCCAATGCAAAGGTCAAAAAAGGGGATGTCATGAAGGCAGTAGTCGTGCGTACCGTGAAAGAGGTAAGGAGACCGGATGGTTCATATCTGAAATTTGATGATAATTCTGCTGTTCTGATTACGAATCAACTGGAACCTGTGGGAACAAGGATATTCGGACCAGTTGCCCGCGAACTCCGGGCAAAGCAATTTATGAAGATTATTTCTCTGGCGCCGGAGGTGCTATAGGGGTCAGAGAGGGGTTATCTGAAGACTGACAGAGAAGAGTTGAAAACCGGGGAACAGGATGATGCGGGAAGGGCAATTGAAAAAAGGTGATATAGTGAAGGTAACTACCGGTAATGAAAAAGGGAAAACCGGCAAGATCATCAAGATTATCAGTAATAAGGACAATGTATTTGTGGAGAAGCTAAACTTCGTCAAACGGCATCAAAGGCCTAGTGCAAAGGGAAAGGGAGGTATCATTGAGAAAGAAGGACCGATACATATCTCCAATGTGATGCTCATCTGTAACAAATGTGATAACGCTGTCAGAGTGGGATACAGGATATTAGATGATGGAAAGAAGGTACGTTTCTGTAAAAAATGTCATGAGATACTGGATGTTTGAGGGGTAGGGAAAAAGTGGCAAGGTTAAAAGAGTATTACTTAGAGGAACTCGTTCCCGTATTAACTAAGCAGTTTAGCTACAAAAACCGGATGGAGATTCCCAGACTGGAGAAGATAGTTGTCAATATGGGTCTCGGTGAAGCGATCCAGAATATCAAGCTCCTTGATAAGGCAGTGGAGGAACTTTCCCTGATTGTTGGTCAAAAACCGGTAATTACAAAGGCAAGACGGTCAATTGCCACGTTTAAGCTTCGTAAGGGTATGTCTATAGGGTGTCGGGTTACCTTGAGAAGGGAAAGGATGTACGAGTTTTTCGATAGACTTGTAAATGTTGCTCTTCCAAGGGTCAGAGATTTCAGGGGAATTTCGCCATCGTCGTTTGATGGAAGAGGGAATTTTGCCATGGGATTGAAGGAACAGCTTATCTTTCCGGAGATAGATTATAACAAAGTTGATAAGGCAAGAGGGATGAATATTGTGATCCTTACAACGGCTAAAAGGGATGATGAAGCAAGAGAACTTCTCAGGCTTATGGGTATGCCGTTTAGAAGTTAGCAAGGGGAAGAGGCGTGGCTAAAAAATCGTTAATGGCAAAGGCTAAGAGAAAAATGAAATTTCCTGTCAGGGCATATAACCGTTGTCCCATCTGTGGAAGACCAAGGGCATTTTATAGAAAATTTGAGATGTGCAGAATATGCCTGAGAAACTTCTCTCTCAAAGGGGAAATTCCTGGCGTCATAAAATCGAGCTGGTAATTGGATAATTAGTACGTTTTTAAGGAGTAATATATGGGATTGACCGATCCGATCGCGGATATGCTAACGAGGATCAGAAACGCCAATAGAATCCATCATAAGAGAGTTGATGTGTTACTGTCCCGGGTTAATCTGAGTATCGCCAGCGTTTTGAAAAAAACAGGCTATATCAATGGGTGCAACATTGATAAAGACAAGAAAGGATATCAGGTATTAAGGGTGTATCTCAAGTATCCGGAGGCGAAGAAAACTGTCATTACAGAAATTCGTAGGATTAGTAAACCGGGAAGAAGAGTCTATGTAAAGAGTGAAAATATTCCCCGTGTGTTGAACGGATATGGAATTGCCATCATTTCTACTTCGAGAGGGATCATAACAGATAAAGAGGCCAGGCAGTTAAACGTAGGTGGCGAGGTTCTCTGCCATGTGTGGTAGTCAGTCGTAAGTCGTCAGTCTTATGTCTTTTGACTTATGACTTAAAAGGGAGATTTGTTTATGTCAAGAGTTGGTAGGAAACTTATACAAGTCCCCGTGGGTGTAAGTGTCACTCGGGGCAACGAGGTCATCAAGGTTGATGGTCCCAAAGGAACCCTGTCAATGAAGCTGCCGCGGCACGTTGAAGTAACCCTCGACAATGGAACAATTGTGGTAAGAAGGTTGTCCGATGATAGAACAGGAAGATCATACCATGGTTTAGTAAGAACGCTTATAGGAAATATGGTTACTGGTGTCAGTGCCGGTTTTGAGAAAAACTTGGAAATATCAGGAGTTGGATACCGGGCAGAGATAAAAGACAACATCCTTAAATTGACCGTTGGTTATTCCAATCCTGTGGAATATCAGATTCCAGAGGGGATTAACATTATGGTTGAAAAACAGGTGAATGTCTCGGTCTCGGGAATTGATAAGCAACAGGTGGGGAAAGTTGCCGCACAGATACGGGCGCTAAAGAAACCGGAACCCTATAAAGGCAAAGGAATAAAGTATGCGGGTGAGCAGGTAAGGCGAAAAGTCGGCAAATCCGTGGGGGCCTGATATTAGAGAAAATTGAGGTAGAAGAGATTGGTATCAAAGAAGGTTGAAAAAAGCAGGGTTAAACGTAAATTAAGGGTGAGGGGAAAGATACACGGTACGGAGACGAGGCCGCGTCTTTCAGTATTCAGAAGCACACGGCATATCTATGTTCAGGCAATTAACGATGATCTAGGAAAGACAATGGCTGAGGCTTCAACCCTCAGTGAGGAATTAAGTAATTCTCTTGGTGGCTTGAAAAAGGGCGATGCAGCTAAAGAAGTGGGGAAATTGATGTCAAGGCGATTGAAGGCTATGGGTATTGAAAGTGTTGTCTTTGATAGAGGAAGGTACCTCTATCATGGACGGGTCAGGGCTTTTGCCGAGGCCGCCAGGGAATCGGGGTTAAAATTCTAGATAGTTATAAGGAAATGATACTTGAATAAAAAAGATGTAAGAGAATTAGAATTCCTTGACAGGGTCATAGCGATTAATAGGACCGCCAAAGTGGTCAAGGGTGGAAGGAGGTTCAGATTCAGCGCCGTAGTCGTTGTCGGCGACGGTAATGGATCGGTAGGCGCCGGTTTAGGCAAGGCTCATGAGGTGCCGGAGGCAATCAGAAAGGGCATGGAGCAGGCTAAGAAGAATACAGTTAAGGTCGCCATTGCCAACGGGACAATTCCCTATGGGGTTATCGGACATTATGGCGCCGGAAGGGTACTCCTGAAACCTGCTTCCGAAGGGACGGGTCTCATCGCGGGAGGCGCAGTCAGGGCGGTACTTGAGGTGGCAGGGATTCATAATATATTGACAAAATGCCTTGGTTCGCACAATCCTCATAATCTGGTCAAGGCAACCATTGACGGGCTATGTCAATTGAAGGATTCAGCATACATTTCTGCCCTAAGGGGAAAGGATATTGCTGAACTTTAAATTCGCTCTAAGGGAAAGTAGGTTCGTGGGTAAGAAGCTAAAGATAAGGCAGATAAAAAGTTACATCGGAAGGCCGGAAAAGCAGAGGAGTATCCTCCGCGGGATGGGACTGGGAAGGGTTAACAGGACGGTCCTGCTGAATAATACGCCTGAGATTTGCGGCATGGTCAGAAAGGTTATCCACTTAGTATCGGTGGAGGAAATTGAGGAGGTGGCCGACGCATGAATCTGGGTACTTTGAAACCACCAGATGGTTCCAGAAAGAAGAGGAAAAGAGTTGGCCGTGGGAATGGGTCAGGTCACGGTGGAACATCATGCAAGGGATCAAAAGGGCAGAATGCCCGTTCAGGCGGAGGTGTCAGACCCGGTTTTGAGGGCGGCCAGATGCCTCTATCAAGAAGATTACCCAAAAGGGGATTTCGTAACCAATTCCGCAGGAATATTATTATTCTTAATATAGAACAGTTGAAGAGATTTCCCGAAGGTTCTGTCCTCGATGAGGATACCCTTAGAAATAAAGGATTGGTGAAGAGAAGAGGCGATGGCATCAAGGTACTGGGGAAAGGAAATATCGTCTACCCCCTGACGTTGAAGGTAGACATGATCAGTCGTTGTGCGAGAGAGAAAATTGAAGCCGCCGGTGGTCAGATCATAATCGTAGAGGGTAACTGATTTGCTCGAAGGATTTAAAAATATCCCAAAGATACCGGAACTTCAGAAGAGGATTTTCTCTACGCTTCTTCTATTGTTTGTTTACAGAATAGGTACGCATGTACCCACGCCGGGAATTGACACGACAGCATTAGCAGCCTTTTTTGAACAGGCTAAGGGTTCTCTCCTGGGGTTATTTGATATGTTTGCCGGAGGGGCCCTCTCCAATCTATCTGTCTTTGCCCTCGGTATTATGCCCTATATCAGTGCATCCATTATTCTCCAGTTGCTGACCGTTGCCGTTCCCCACCTGGAAAAGCTTTCTAAGGAAGGCGAGGCGGGTAGAAGAAAGATAACTCAGTACACACGATACGGGACGGTAATTTTAAGCATCATTCAGGGTTTTGGCATTGCCGTTGGACTGGAAAATATGGCTGGTCCAAACGGCGCCTCTATTGTGATTAATCCTGGGTGGGCCTTTAGATTGATGACCATGATCACGCTGACTGCCGGCACGGCATTCATCATGTGGCTTGGAGAGAAGATTACAGAAAAGGGAATTGGCAATGGCATCTCTCTGATCATCTTTGCCGGAATTGTATGCAGAGGCCCCGTGGCAATCATCAACACCTTCCGCCTTGTGTCTACGGGTGAAATGGGCATCTTTGTCATTGTCCTGTTGTTGATTATGATGGTTGTCGTTGTAGGAGTCATTGTATTTGTTGAGAGCGCTCAAAGAAGAATACCGATACAATATGCAAAGCGAATCGTCGGGAAAAAGATGTATGGCGGACAGACAACGCATCTGCCCCTGAAGATAAATATGGCAGGGGTTATACCCCCCATATTTGCCTCCTCGATTATCATGTTTCCCGCAACAATTGCTAATTTCATTCCCCATCCGTGGATGAAGACAGTGGCAGATATCCTGGTCCCCGGAAAATGGGGTTATGAGGCGCTTTATGTCGCCTTTATCGTATTCTTCTGTTACTTCTATACCGCCGTTACTTTCAACCCCGTTGATGTGGCTGATAATGTCAAAAAGTATGGGGGCTACGTCCCCGGCATAAGGCCGGGTAAAAAGACAGCGGAGTATATAGATAGCGTCTTGACCAGGCTGACTTTTAGCGGCGCGATTTACGTTTCGGCGGTCTGTGTGCTGCCCAGTATACTGGTCAGTTACTTTAACGCACCCTTCTATTTTGGGGGCACGGCGCTGCTGATTGTTGTCGGTGTTGCCCTTGATACGGCGGGTCAGATAGAAACTCATTTGTTGACAAGACAATATGAGGGATTCATGAAGAAGGGGCGTATCGTAAAAAGGCGCTGACAGAAGCCTTAAGGTAAAAGTCGTTAATGATATTGTCATGGTTATTTTGAGACTTCCTGAGGAAATTGAGAAGATAAGAAGAAGTAATCTCATTGTGGCGGAAATATTGAACGAATTAAAGGAAAAGGTAAAACCTGGTATAGCCACGATAGAACTGGACGTAATAGCCTCCGAACTGGCACGGAAGAAGGGGGTGTCCCCAGCTTTTAAAGGGTACAGGGGGTACCCATTTTCTCTTTGTACCTCAGTAAATTTTGAAGTCGTTCACGGTCTGCCATCAGATAGGGTTCTGGTCGAGGGTGACATTATAAGCTTAGACTTTGGTGTATATTATAAAGGGTACTATGGAGATGCCGCAGTAACTGTTCCGGTCGGTAACGTCTCTCCCGAAGCGGCAAGGCTCATGGAGGTCACGGAAGAGGGTTTATATGATGGCATAAAGGAGGCAAGAGCAGGGAATCGTCTGGGTGATATATCCGCTGCTGTCCAGCGTCGTGTTGAGGCCGCCGGTTTTTCTGTTGTCAGAGATTTTGTAGGCCACGGTATTGGAAAGAATCTCCACGAGGAACCTCAGATACCAAATTACGGGATTAGGGGAAGGGGTGTTGAGTTAAAGGCAGGCATGGTGTTGGCCATAGAACCAATGGTCAATGAAGGCACACACAAGGTAAGGATACTGCCCGATGGTTGGACTGTTGTTACAGAAGATGTGAAACTCTCAGCCCACTTTGAGCACTCTGTGGCGATCACCGATAATGGTCCGGATATCCTCAGTAAGATACAGTAATTCAAGGCATGCCCTGACGTTAGGAAGGGTGAAATGGATTAAAGCTGAAAGGTTAAGAAAGATAAGGTCTTATGGCAAAAGAGGAACCTATAGAGGTTGAGGGGCGGGTTATAGAACCTTTACCGAATGCTATGTTCCGTGTTGAACTGGAAAATGGACATCGTGTCCTTGCCCATATCTCGGGGAAAATGCGGATGCATTTTATTAAAATACTGCCTGGTGATAAGGTAACTGTTGAACTATCACCCTACGACCTGACCCGGGGGAGGATTGTGTACAGATCAAAATAGAATATGTCAGGTGGCAGGGAGCGGTTATTATGGCCGGATTTGCCTGATTGAGGAGTGAAATATTGTGAAAGTAAGGTCTTCCGTTAAGAAAATTTGCGATAAATGTAAGATCATCAAAAGACATGGAGTAGTGCGAGTTATCTGTGAAAATCCCAAACATAAGCAACGTCAGGGGTAGAAGTGGTATAATCAGGAGGTAATCGGGTGGCAAGAATTGCAGGGGTGGATCTACCAAAGAGCAAGAGGATGGAAATTGCTTTAACTTACATTTATGGTATAGGACGGGCCAGAGCGAGAGAGATACTTAAGAAGGCAAATGTCAGCTTTGATACAAAGACAGATAAGCTTGCTGATTCAGAAATAACATCCATAAGAAACATTATAGATAAAGAACAAAAGGTTGAGGGAGATTTAAGGAGAGAGGTGTCTATGTCTGTGAAGCGATTGATAGATATTGGTACCTATCGCGGGTTAAGACACCGTAAGGGACTTCCTGTCCGAGGTCAGAGGACTAATACAAATGCCCGGACAAGAAAGGGGCCAAGACGGGCGACAGTCGGTAAGAAGAAATAACCATTCTTGTATCACAACCTGGACTGGAGAGAAATACGATGGCCAAGACAGCAACAGCAACAAGGAAGATAACAAAAAAGAAGGAAAAAAAGAATATACTGGAAGGTATTGCTCATATTCAATCAACCTTTAATAATACAATCATTACTATTACAGATCTTAACGGCAATGTGATAGCCTGGTCTTCTGCCGGAGTGCAGGGATTTAAAGGTTCAAGAAAAAGCACGCCTTTTGCGGCACAGATGGCAGCCGAAGACGCCGCAAAGAAGGCCAGGGAACACGGGTTAAAAAGGGTTCAGGCTTATGTGAAGGGACCTGGCGCAGGTCGGGAGTCGGCATTGAGGTCTCTTCAGATAGCAGGCCTTAGCATCAGCCTGATCAGGGATGTAACACCGATTCCACATAACGGGTGCCGTCCCCCGAAGAGAAGAAGGGTTTAAGCGGAAAAGTGACTAAAGTGAACTATATTTTGGAATTATAGAGAGGGAAGGTATTTTGGCAAGATATAGAGAATCAGTATGCAGATTGTGCCGCAGAGAGGGTTTAAAGCTGTTTCTCAAGGGAGATAGATGTTACGGTGAGAAGTGCGCCTTTGAGAGGCAGGGCTATGCCCCAGGTGAACACGGCCAGCTAAGGAAAAAACCATCCGATTATGGCGTTCAGTTAAGGGAAAAACAGAAGCTGAAAAGGATATATGGTCTTTTAGAAAAGCAATTCCGGGGATACTTTGAAAAAGCCGACAGGCAAAAAGGGATAACAGGCACTAATCTTCTGTTATTCTTAGAAAAAAGGCTTGATAATATGGTTTTTCGTGTGGGGTTTGCCAATTCGAGGAATGAAGCAAGGCAGCTGATCAGACATAATCATTTTCTGGTGAATGGGAGATCTGTAAACATCCCGTCGTATCTTGTCAATGCTGGTGATGAATTTAGTGTTAAAGTAAAGAGTAGGGATGTGGAGCGGATTAGTGAGGCTATGGAGACGGTTGCCAGGCGGGGGGTGCCACAATGGCTGGAATTAGATAAGGAGAACTTCAGGGCGGTTGTGAAAACGCTTCCCACCCGTGAAGAACTAACGATGCCAGTTCATGAGCAGTTAGTTGTTGGACTTTATTCTAAATAACTCTGACACTTAGGCACAAAGGCTTTTTACTCTTTGCGAGTTGTGCAAAGAGTCTCTCTTTGTGCCTCTCAAGTCTCTGCCACTTCGTGCCTTAAAGATGAGGGTATTGAACCATGCAAAAAAACTGGTGCAGCCTGATACGACCAAAGAGAATTGAAATTGATGAGAATACACGTACGTGTTTTTATGGGGAGTTTACCTGTCAACCCTTAGAAAGGGGGTTTGGTATTACCCTCGGCAATGCACTCAGGAGGGTACTGCTGTCATCTATCCAGGGAGCAGCCATTGTCTCTGTGAAAATTGATAGTGTCCTTCATGAATTTTCCACAATTCCTGGTGTCAAAGAAGATGTAACCGATATTATTTTGAATCTGAAAGGCGTTCGTCTTAAATTTCGTCAGGATGGGGAGCCAAGGGTTATTCGTATTGATACATCAAAGGAAGGAGTTATTACGGCAGGGGACATCATAACTGGTGGAACCGTTGAGATACTGAACCCGGACCACTATATTGCAACCGGTTCCGGTGGAACACCTTTCAAGGCGGAGATGGTTGTAAAGGTGGGAAAGGGGTATATGCCTGCCCAAAAGGGAAGTATTGATCAGCCCGAAGGTACAATTGCCATTGATGCTGTGTTTTCACCAATTAAAAAGGTAAACTATACCGTTACCTATGCCAGGGTGGGACAGGTTACAGATTATGATCGGCTTATCCTGGAAGTATGGACGGATGGGAGTATCCAGCCGGAGAGCGCCGTAACTTATGCAGCGAAAATATTAAAAGAACAGTTGGATATCTTCCTTAACTTTGGAGAGGCTGAAGAAGAAGAACAGAAGATTGACGAAAAAGAGGAGCTTTACAGGAAGCTTTCAAGGCATGTTGATGACCTGGAACTTTCTGTAAGATCTGCCAACTGTTTGAAAAATGCAGGCATTACCACCATCGGAGATCTCGTTCAGAAGACAGAAGCAGAGATGCTAAAGACAAGAAATTTCGGCAGGAAGTCTCTGAATGAAATCAAAGAGATCCTTGAGGAAGCGGAACTTAGCTTCGGGATAAAGCTTGATTTTCTCCCTTCTTGGAGCAAAAAAGAAGGGGAAGAAGTGGAAAAATACAAGGAAGATACGGAAAACCAATCGCCTGCCGGAAAGGAAGATGTTCAATGCCTCAAGGAAAGTCTGGAAGTAAATTAGGTATAACAACAAGTCATAAAAAAGCCATGTTGAGAAATATGGTCACTTCCTTTTTGAAGTATGAAAAGATTAAAACGACAGATGCGAAGGCTAAAGAATTGAAGAAAGTTGCAGAAAAGATGATCACCCTTGGAAAGAGGGGTAACCTTCATGCAAGAAGACAGGCCCTGTCTTATGTAAGGGATAGGAAGGTAGTGGAAAAACTTTTCACTGATCTATCAGCTCGGTACCATGACAGGAATGGCGGGTACACGAGAACCGTCAAGATTGGCAATCGCGCTGGTGATAATGCCCCCATATCTGTCATTGAGCTTATTGACATCGTAAGTCGTAAGACGTAAGACGTACGACAAATGGGAAAGGAGGGTTCATCATGACAGAAGAAAAAATTGGTGAAGTGGTAAAGTTTTTTGCCAAACCGAGCGTTGCGGCAGTCAAAATAATGGATGGCGAGTTGAAGACAGGCGATGAGGTTAAATTTATAGGTCATACAACAGAGCTGATAAGCACCATTAATTCAATGGAGATTAACAACAAAGAGGTGGAAAAGGCAGTGGTAGGCGAGACTATATTGGCATTAAGGTCCCTGCTCGTGTCCGTCCCGGAGACGAGGTATTTAAACTTTTTTAGCCGCATCCCCATATTCAACGCTATGAATTAGATGGCATCTCAAGGTAACCTTGAATATCTTTCCGGATTAAGCAGCACAGTTATTCGTCTGGGCCTTGGCCCCATTTCTCTACTCCTCGAAAGATTAAACAACCCCCAGCAAAAATACGAGACTATTTTAATCGGAGGGACCAACGGCAAAGGTTCCATTGCCGCGATGACGGCCTCGATCCTGTCTCAGGGAGGGTTCAAAGTCGGCCTCTATACCTCCCCTCACTTGATAGATGTCGGAGAGCGGATACGCATCAATGGCCGTATGATTACGCCTACGGAAATGGATGAAAGAATAGGAGAAGTGAGAAAACAGATACGGGAGGAGGTGACCTACTTTGAATTTCTCACCGCGCTGGCTTTCCTCCACTTTTATCGGAAAAACGTGGATATAGCTGTCCTGGAGGTGGGAATGGGGGGAAGGCTCGATGCGACCAATGTGGTTACACCGGGGATATCTGTCATCTCCAATATCTCTTTCGATCACGGGGAATATCTGGGAAATCGCCTGAAAGACATCGCCCGTGAAAAGGCTGGCATTATCAAGGATGGTGGGTTGTGCATCAGTGCAGCAAAACAAAAGTCAGTCGTAGGAGTCCTGGAGGAAACCTGTCGCGAGAGAAGGGCAAAGCTATACCTGCTCGGAAGAGATATAAAAGTCATCAGGCACCGTGATGGCGCCTTTTCCTACCGGGGAATTGTAAAGACCTACCATAACCTCGTCTGTCCTCTGGTAGGGAGTCATCAGATTGAAAATGCCGCCCTTACTGCCGGCACTATTGAATCCATGGCAGCAAAAGGCTTTCATGTTGATGAGAGCGCTCTCTATAGAGGAATGAAAGATACCATATGGGAAGGACGATTGGAAATTCTTCAACAGGCGCCAATGCTCCTTGTTGATGGGGCACATAATCCAGCGGGCGTTTCTGTCCTCTGCCGCGCCTTAAAAGAATCTTTTCACTATAAAAAGTTAATCCTCCTTTTTGGAGCCCTCAGTGATAAAGACTACAGGACCATGTTGAATAAACTGGCCTTCCTTGCGGACAGGATTATTATCACGAGACCGAACACAGACAGGGCCGTACCCCCCCAGGAACTCTTGCCGTCGGCAAAAAGGTATAAAAAAAACCATATAGAAATTGTGGAAAAACCCTCTCTCGCCCTCCAGCGAGCCCTCCTAACCGCTGATGGAGAGGATCTCATCTGTGTCACAGGCTCACTTTACCTTGTCGGAGAGATAAAACAGGCATTTGCTGGGATCTTGAGGTAAGCGCTGTGATTCTAATCCGAAAAACGAGAGGTCTCAACTTGGCGAATTTCATTCTGAAGATTTTCGCCTTCCTTTCTTTCCTTTCTCACCTTAGCTCATTCGCCATGGAAAGCAATATCTCAAAAGGACCGGTTAATATTGAGGCTAACAGTATCTCCTATGACAGAGATGAAGACACCTATCATGCAGAGGGGAATGTGGTCATCACCTTTTCCGGAGGCATCATGACGGCAGAGTCCGTGATCCTCAATAAGGCCGCGAATGACGCCCTTGCCCAGGGGCATGTTGTGATGAAAAGCGAGGGTGATATCCTTGAGGGAGACAGTGTGGTATTCGATATCGCTACAAAGACAGGAGTAGTTTACGAGGGTAAGATGTTTGTGGAAAAGAATCATTTCTATCTCAGCGGGGGAAAGATCGAGAAGAAATCCGAGGCAACCTACAATATAAAAGACGCTACGGTAACCACCTGTGATGGTGATTCGCCGGATTGGCAACTGACGGCCAGAGAGGCAAATGTAACCGTTGATGGTTATGGCATCTTAAAACACAGTAAGTTTCTGGTGAAAGATTTTCCCATCCTCTACATCCCCTATCTGATATTTCCCGTCAAGACAACCAGACAATCAGGTTTCCTCTTCCCCCGTCTTGCCTATTCTCGGGATAGGCATGGCCTGGACATTGAGGTTCCCTTCTACTGGGCAATTTCGAAGAGTATGGATGCGACATTTTACCAGCGCTACATGGAAAAGAGGGGATGGAAAGAGGGGGTGGAATTCAGGTACTTTATCGGTGATGATTCATGGGGCACCTTTTATGGTGACTTCCTGAATGACACCAAGCAGACGGCTGAAACATCGGGAGGCATTAGCAGAAACTGGACCTCCGACCAGAAGAGATGGTCATTTTACCTCAATCATGAGACCACCTTCAGCGAAGGATTCTATCTCAGGACTGACATTGCAAAGGTCTCCGACAACTGGTATTTTAAAGATTTTTCCACCTCCAATTATTATCTCGATCACTATTCGGCCAATGAAGAACAGCGTTTCAAAAAAGTTTCCTTCCTCGGCAATAAATCTCTTGGGTCATTGGATTCGACGGCCCGTCTGGTCAAGGACTGGCAATTGTACAACCTCACAGGTCTGATCAGTTACAGCGACGATTTCCGAAGCGCTTCCAATGAGGCGACCTTACAGAAGTATCCGGAAATTCGCTTAACCGGTATAAAACAACCCCTTTTCGACACGCCCCTGAATTTTGAGCTTGCCGCTTCCTACGACTATTACTACCGAACTGAGGGACAGAAGGGACACCTCTACGATATCCAACCGGCAATTTCTCTGCCTGTTAACCTGGGAGGCTATCTCCAGCTGACACCGGAAATGGCGGTGAAAGGAACATTCTGGGACCGGGATGACGGCGTGGCGGCAAATGATAATAAACATGGCGACCGTAAAGTATGGAACGCTGGTGTGAACCTCACCACGGAGGTCCATCGTATCTTCGATGTAGGCGGCGAAACGATGGAAAAGATAAGACATGGTATAGAATCAGAATTGACTTATACATACGCAACCGTTATCGCTCAAGATAACCGTCCCGATTTTGTGACGGAGGTTACGGGGGAAAACAACTTATCCTATGCCCTGATCAACACCCTTACGGCGAGGGGCAAGGGGAAAGATGGGAGGACAAGCTACCGTGAACTTCTCCGCCTCAAACTGGCTCAGAACTATGATATCAAAGAGGCAAGGAGGGACGTAACCAGTCCGGGAATGGAGAAAAGACCCTTTAGTGATCTTGACGTGGAATTTGACTGCGTTCCCTCAGAATATTTTTCCTTCCGGGGACGTAACAGGTTCAGTGTGAATTCGGGGGAATGGAAACAGACCAATTATGATTTGCATCTAAATGACCGGCGGGGCGATACGGCTACTGTCGGGTATCGTTACACCCAAAATTCTCTGGAGGAGATCAATCTTTCCCTCAAGGCCCTGATAACGAAGTCTCTGGATATGACCTATGTAATAAGGAAGAATCAGCTTGACGGCAAATACGTGGAAAGGACTTACGGCCTCAATTACCGCAGGCAGTGCTGGAACGCTGAGTTGAGCTATTCTGACAGTGAAAATGACAGGAGGTTTATGATGTCCTTTTCACTCTATGGTCTCGGTAGGGTTGGAGGACGGTAGGACTTCTTAAGTGACAGGTTATCAGGAAATGTTTGACATTTTATAGGGGTTAAGTTATATAAAAAGTATTTTAAATTCAAGGACCCGACAGCGTGCAGATACAGGATGTTTTTAGCTATTATGGAGATGAGTTACGGCGTGTGGAAGAATGTATGGAGAGACATCTACGCTCAGAGGTCAATCTCATCCCGGAAATCATTTATCATCTTCTAGGCAGTGGCGGCAAGAGGTTCAGACCCCTTTTGCTTCTGGCTACCTCGGCGCTCTGCGGCTACAGGGGAGAGCGGCACTATTCTCTGTCCGCTGTGGTTGAATTTATCCATACGGCGACTCTTCTCCACGATGACGTGATTGACCATGCCCAAATAAGACGGGGTAAGGTTTCAGCAAACAATATCTGGGGCAATGCCGCCAGTGTTCTGGTGGGAGATTTTCTCTATTCTAAATCTTTCAAACTCATGACCGAAGATGGTAATATTGCCGTTTTGAAACTCCTCTCCACAACAACCAACACGATGTCAGAAGGAGAGGTTTTCCAGTTAGTTAAAGCCGGTGATATCAATCTTACGGAGAAGGAATACCTGTTTATTATCGAGAAGAAAACATCCACACTTATTTCCGCTGCATGCGCCGTGGGAGGTATCCTGGGTAACGCCTCGGACGCGAAGATTGAGGCTTTAACACGGTTTGGCATGAGGCTCGGCTCGGCCTTCCAGATAACTGACGACACTCTCGATTATACAGCAAACGAAGGGGAATTTGGAAAAGCTATTGGCAAAGATCTTGAAGAGGGGAAAATTACCCTTCCCCTTATACGGACCTTGAAAAAATGTTCTCCCCACGAGAGAGAAACGATTAAAGGGGCCGTTCAGTATAAAGAGCAGTCTCTTGCTGATGTCGTTTCTCTAATCCATAAATACGACGGCATTAATTATGCCCTCAAAAAAGCGAGGGCATATATCACCGAGGGGAAAGAGTTTCTCGTATGTTTTGAAGATTGCCAGGCAAAGACCTCACTCTTGACAATTTCAGATTATATCGTTGAAAGAAGTGTATAGAGGTTTTCTTTTTTATATTACCTCACATCCCCTGTAGGTTTCTCTGGGCGTTTCCAGCAGCCCCTTCCTGTCTAACTTCATGGCCAGGGGGAGATACTCGAGGATATCCTGAGCCGTTATCCCGTCTTCTCCTTTGTCTTCAGCGGCGAGGTCTCCCGAAAGTCCGTGGATAAAGACCCCCTTTCTCACCGCATCTTCGATGGGTAAGCCAAGGCCAAACATGGCCGCAATGGTTCCTGTTAAGACATCGCCTGCTCCTGCCGTTGCCATTCCTGGATTGCCGCTAAGATTGATAAACACCCGTTCATCGGGGCAGCCTATCAGGGAATGGGCGCCTTTCAAGACAATAATTGCCTGCATGTTTCTGGAGGTACGCTGTAGAATGGCTATCTTATCCTTTTTAATTTCCCCGATATTTTTCTTTGCAATCCTCGCCATCTCTCCCTGATGGGGGGTCAGAATGGTTGCCGCCCCCCTTTCCCTGATGATTTCCGGATCATCTGCCACGGCGGTAAGCCCGTCACCGTCAATAATGATTGGTTTACCGATCGCTTTGACCAGTTCCCTGACTAATTGCTGCGTCTCTTCCGCAATGGACAGACCGGGGCCGATAACTACCATATCCATCTTTTCTGAAAGGGCGAGTAAGGAGTCTCTGTTTTTTAGGGAGATACTTCCCATCGGAGTTTCTCTCTGGGGGACAAAGACGATCTCCATTCCCTTCTGGGCGATAAATGGTGTCATCGAACGGGGTGTGGCGAGCCTGGCATATCCTCCGCCGGCTTTGAGGAAAGATAGAGCGGCGAAGTATGGCGCACCAAAGTAGTTCGCCGCACCGGCAATAAAGAGCGCTTCCCCCAGGGAGCTTTTATGGGCATCTCTTTCTCTCGGTGGGAGTTCCACGGGATCGTTGATCTCAATCTTGATCTCGTCGCGGCTGTAAAGTGAGGGGGGAAAGGAAATGTGGGTAACATAGAGTTTTCCGCAGCATCCATATCCTGGATAGAGCATGTTTCCAATCTTGGGGAGGCCGAAAGCAACCGTATAATCGGCCTGAATGGCAATACCCATTATCTCTCCTGTGTCGCCGTTGACACCGGAGGGGATATCGAGACTGAGGACCTTTTTATCGTTTGCATTGATCAGTTGAATCACTTCTCTCCCGAGGCCGCTGACCTCCCTGTCGAGACCGGTGCCGAAAATGGCATCCACAATTCCATGAGCGCCAAGGACATCTCCCTCGGCAGTTTCCACAGACTCGATTCTCCTTACATCTAAGGGGAGTTTTGCCAGGATATCCAGATTGGTTTTTGCCGCCCCCTTAAATTTGGCCGGATCACCGAGGATGAATACCTTGACCATACCGCCATTGGCGTGTATGTTACGGGCCACGACAAAACCATCACCGCCATTGTTGCCGATACCGCACAAGACGACAAATCTTTTATCCTTTATCCCCATCTCTTTTGAGAGAACGAAAGACGAAGCCTGTCCGGCGTTTTCCATGAGGATCTCTTCCGGAATGTTCAGTTTTTCGCTGGCGTATCTGTCCATCTCCCTCATCTCGCTTACACTTGCAACCTTCATTTTCCCACCCCCCTCTGTGCCTTTGCCCCTTTGTGCCTTTACCTTATCATTACAAATCTCTGTTCCCCGCGGGGAACATACCACTTGACAAAATTATATCCGATACCCAGCGGAGCCGGTTTGATGCCCCGGAAACGGGCATGGATAATGGGCAGGGCATCGGGGACATACAGGAAGGTGTAGGGCTGTTCCTCTGCCAGGATCTCCTGTATCCTGTCGTAGCATTTTTTTCTCTCCCTCTGATCGAAGGTCTCCCTCCCCCTCTCTAACAGGTCATCAACCTCTCTGTTTTTATAGGATATGAAATTCAGTTCTTCCGGGCCTGTCTTGCTGGAATGCCACACATCGTAAAGGTCAGGGTCGAGTGGTATCGTCCAGCCCAGGATAGTTGCTGCAAATTTCCTTTTGTTGATAAAATCGTTGACGAAGGCAGCCCATTCGAGGATCCTGATCTTCACCTTGATTCCTACCTCGGCAAGGCGTTTCTGAATAATTTCAGCGCACTTTTGCCGGACATCATTTCCCTGATTCGTAATGATCTCAAAAACAAAGGGCTGACCATTTTTGTCCAGGATACCATCCCCATCCGTGTCTTTCCAGCCGGCCTCCGCAAGGAGTTCCTTTGCCTTCCGGGGACTGTGCGGATATGTCTTTACATGGGGGTTATAGGGCCAGGTGCCGTGTTTAAACGGACCCGTTGCCACCTTGCCCAGTCCCAACATGACACCCTGAACAATTTCCTCTTTGTTGATCGCGTAGGCAATAGCCTGCCTTACCCTTTTATCGGCAAACAGGGGATTCTTGAGGTTGTATCCGAGAAAAGTGTAGGAAAAGGAGAGGTAGCGATATTTGTTAAAATTTTTGCGGAACAGGTTATTCTCTGTTTGCCTCGTGTACTGAAGCGGGGTCAGCCCCATTCGGTCAATGCCATTGGCACGCAATTCAAGGAACATGGTGGCCATATCCGGTATGATCCGCATGATGTAACCATCTATATAAGGCCTCCCCTCGAAATAGCCGGGATTGGAGACGAGGACGATCTTCTGGCCGGGAAGCCATTCTTTGAAGATATACGGTCCCGTTCCTATGGGGTGTCGTGTAAGAGGACTCGTGGTGATGTCTTTCCCGGCAAGGAGATGTTTCGGTAAAATGGCAGTTCCCCAGCTCATGAGAGCGGGGGCAAAGGGTTTTCCGTAGGTAACACGAAAGGTATAGGGATCAAGGACTTCGGCCTTCTTGACCTTGAGAAAATCGCCGGCGTAAGGGGTGGGAGTCTTGGGATCGATCGTAACCTGATAGGTATAAAGTACATCATCGGCGGTAAACGGATGGCTGTCATGCCATTTTACGTTCTTTCTCAGGTGGAAGGTGATCACCAGCCCGTTGTGGGAAATATCCCATGACTTGGCCAGATCCCCGACGGTATTCAGGTCTTTATCGTATTTTACAAGGCCGTTCCCGACCATCGCCGCGATATCGTGGGAAGTACTGTCCGAGGCAAGGATAGGGATCAGGTTGCTGGCATCGCCGATGGAACCTTCCACCATAATATCACCATAGGCGGGGCCTATATCTGATGTTTCCCTATCGGTATTTTCCTGCTCTTCCCCTGTGCACCCCCATACAACCAGAAGGGTGATGAGAGCCAGGATGATCCGGTGAAGTGATTCCATATCACAGAGTTACTATAGTAGTGACCGCTAATTCAGTTCATCTCCTTATCCTGGTTTAAACTTACCAGGAACTATTAATTTCTGTCAACACATATCCCTTTCTGTTCTGTGCATATATAGTTCTATTCTTCCTTGACATACATATACCAGCAATTCTCGGTGAATATTTTTAGCTCCTATTGATAGGGCATTTAGTCGAATCTCGGAAATATTTTTCGCGAAGATTTTCAGCCCTGCATATCTAAGGACTTAATATCATTAAAGAAATAAAAAC
>Ga0210056_1000244_pt1 | contig 41712 bp, 34 predicted proteins | sample CryGeyCG2014_080_2_FD_183965 | JGI IMG/M metagenome (GOLD analysis project Ga0210056, IMG submission 183965) | Groundwater microbial communities from aquifer - Crystal Geyser CG07_land_8/20/14_0.80 (SPAdes) (version 2) | ecosystem: Environmental > Aquatic > Deep subsurface > Groundwater | place...
GCTTACCAGAAGACGCTCGTAATAAAATGAATAGACTTGCCGTTCAAGCTGTCTTGTGCTCCAGTTGGATTTCGCACATTCTTCTAAATAAAAATCTCTGGCGTTTTGTTTATCAACTCTTAACAGTATTTTATAATGTGTCCAGGACAATTCTCTCCGCAGTGCGGAGAGAATTGGAAAATACAGGTAAAACTGCCTCATATTCCACAAACTCTGAGCGGAAAAACCCGAGCCAAAATCTTTAGATAATTTCAAGGATAATTCATTAATAAGCTTTGTGCCGTAATCAGCCTTCTTTTTCCCCTGCTGTTCTTCTTCGACAATAACACTGCCTATATGCCAGTATGCCTGAACCATCGCAAAATTTACAGCACGGTATGCGCTGCTTCTTGCTGTTTCAAGAATCTCCCTGACGCGGCTATATATTGATGCCACTGTTTTTGTATCTGCAATTTTCTTTTTCATTGTTTAAGCCCTTGCAAAAAGTCCCTTACAGTATTTTTAACATTCCACGGGTCTGTTATCTCTATGAATTCCCATCTACCAAAACCGCCGTGATTATTGACAGCAGGCACCCAGAGGTCTTTCGCCGTTGAAACCTTTGCCTCTTTGTCTTTTTTCTTCTCGCCCGTGACTTCGATGATGAGGTTAAGGATTTTATCATCATTTAATCTCATCATAACAATGAAATCCGGCAGGTAGTTTTTTTCTTCGCCGTTAAATGTATATGGTATTGTGAAGCCTAAGTTTTGGTTTTTTGCATAGGAAACAACTTCTTCCATATCTTCAAGTGATTGAGCGAGTTTCTGCTCCCATGAATCTGTATCTGCAACTACATGGCTGATATGGCTTAGCGTTGTCGGATACACCGCCCTAATGGTATCAAAGTCAACATATTTTGTAGTGCCGAGCATATCGTAAGGTTTCAAAACAGGCTTTAACGCCTGACTCTTCTCCGTTGATTTAACAATTGACCGATAAATGCGGTCTGCTGCATTATGAGCAAATTTGATAAGCAATAATAATTGAGGGAAGGTATTGTCATGGCAGATGACACATTCATCAATCCACTGCCTTGTAATATCAAGAACCTGAGGGAAAAGATAGGGTTTAATATTGCCCTCATCATCCTGAAAATGATTCTCCAGCGTCAACTTTGCAAGCAAGAAAGCAACTTCCTGAACACGCCTTCTCTTTAGGTCATCAAGTGTGTGTATGCTTGATTTGCCGGCTATCGGGTCAAGCTGCACTTTCGTGGGAATATCATGAGTGCTTAGAATGAACTTGGATTCATCTGTAAATGTTGCCTTTAGTTTTTCTTCGGGTATTTCATAGCGGTAGCCCGTCAGTCGCGGAAAAGTCAGCTCAAGATGTGCTCGTTCCGGCAAAGCGCGCACACGCGTCGGAATCTGACCGGGCTTAGGTTCAGTGGTAGAGCCGGAACAAGGAATGAAAGAAAACGGCACTCCATAAACCTCTGCATATTCAGGGGTGAACATGCCGTCATCATTTGTGACATAGCTCCGCCTTCGAAGGCCTCTGCCGACAACCTGTTCGCAGAGCAACTGTGTTCCGAATGCGCGGACACCGAGAATATGAGTCACCGTGTTTGCATCCCACCCTTCGGTAAGCATTGATACGCTCACAACACATCTGATGTTTTCGCCCAGCTTTCCCTGTTTGCCTACTGTGTTCATCACCTCGCGGAGAAGGTCTTCATTGGTGAGCTTATCAGTATCGCGTCCAGGAAATCTCTTGCGATATTCAGCCTTGAACTCCTCAATTTCAATTGCAGCTATCTTTTTAAATTCATCACTCATTGACTCGCCTGATTCAAGCTGCTCGCTGTCTATAAGAATGGTATTCGGTCTTTCATTCCATCTGCCGTCTTTTTCATTATTAAATATGGGCAACTGCCCCGGAACAATAACACCCCCCTTAATCCCCCCTTGATAAGGGGGAAAGCCAGGAGCGGGGAGAGTTTTTTCCCATCCGGATACATAGTCAAATACAAGTTTTGAGACATTTGTATTATTGCAGACGACAATAAAGACAGGCGGAGCGCCGTTGCTGTTTTTCTCCCAGAGCTTATACGATTTTTCATAGTTTCCGTAAAGACTATGAAGGGCAGCCTGAAGTTCAACAGGCAGTTTTGGCTCACCGCTTACAGCATCTGTCTTTCTGCCTTTTTTGGGTAGATCATCACGAATGCGCAGCCAGAGGTCGCGGTAAGTCGGGTAATTACCAGTCATCTGGTCATCAGCAACAGGTACACGAGGAACCTTGACAATTCCTGACTCGATCCCATCTATGAGCGAGAAATCTGAGACGACCCACGGGAATAGCGTGCCTTCAGGATAACCGGAACCACGCAGGAAGAAAGGAGTTGCTGAAAGGTCATAGACAGATTTGATGCCGATCTTTTCTTTTACTGCCTCAAGCCCTGAAATCCATATTCTCGCTTCTTCGTCGCGCTTTTCAATTTCTTTTCGTTCTTCTCCTGTGACTTTTTCTTCTTCGCTGCCGGCACGACGGCGGTAACAGTGATGAGCTTCGTCATTTATGACTATGATATTTTTCTTTGTGCCCAATTCGCGGCAGACACGGCGCACCATTTCATCAGGTGTTTCTGTAAAAGCAAATCCCCCCTCGCCCCCCTTTGTCAAAGGGGGGATGGGGGGATTTTTCCTGGACAATATTTTCTTTGTAAGTCTGGCGGCGTCAGACTTTTCCCTAAGCTTGAAGGCATGAAAGTTGGTTATTATAATCTTCACCTTATTTAGCTCAGCCAATAAATCAGGCGGAAGAATATCACGCTGTGAATAATAATTTCCGGGGTCATTAGGCAGCAAAACTCTCAAGCGGTCACGGATTGTAATGCCGGGAGTTACAATCAAGAATGTATCAGAGAACCGCGCATCTTGTGAATTAGCAAATTTGTTCAAGGCATGCCATGCAATCAGCATTGCCATGACAACTGTTTTCCCGCTGCCAGTCGCCATCTTGAAGGCGATTCTGTAAAGAAGGGGATTTGCATCCTGATTCCCCTGCCTGATAGCATTCTCAATCCATGAGTCGCCATGCTTGTTGGCAACTTCCGTGATGTAAATGATAGTCTCAAGCGCTTCTATCTGACAGAAAAATAATTTCTTTTCCCGCTCAGGATTATTCCAGTAGTTGAGAAGAAAACGGGTTGTTTTGGTTATGCCATAATAATCTTTTTTGCGCCAGAGTGCAATCCTGTCACGAATTTGGTTTATTTCTTTATTTTCCTCAATGCGGTCTTCTGTCCATTCTGTATCGAGCGACAGTTGTTTACCTTTCTTCTTGGGTTTTGCGATAGGCATAAAGTAAGAACTGATACGCCGTTCTTCGATTATTTCATTTGTTATTCCTTCTTCGGTAAATTTGAAGTGCCGCTCTGGTTCTTTATAAGGTGTGTTTAAAATTGGATTTTCAATGACCACTTGTTTCATATGGCTTTACGATGCAAGCCCGACTGGCACAGCATTTTTGCGTTTGTCTGTTTCATGCCGGTAGGCTTCAACGTCTTCGTTTTTCTTTTTATTTTTTTGGACCACTCTTATTTTCCTTTGAAATATCTTTAAGCATCTCCCTGATTTGAGGTTTTATCTTTGGGACGTCGCGCTTTACAGCAAGCCAGACCTTTTTCATATCTATTCCAAAATAGAAATGACTTATCTTGTCTCTCATGCCGGCCATCTTTTTCCACGGAATATCAGGATATTTTCTCCTGATATTTTCGGGAATATTTTTAGCGGCTTCGCCAATAATCTCAACGCATCTGACAACAGCATAATTTGTCTTTTCATCCGATGCAAAATCTTCATAGGTTATATCTTTAATGAACTTTCCCGCTTTATCCATATTTTTGAGAATGTCTTTAATATATAGAGCAATATCACGTTTCATACGTAGACTACTTCCTTAAATATTCTTTTTTTAAGTTCCGGTCTCACATCTTCTCTTGGCACAAGGTCAACCTTGATTCCGAGAATATCGGTAAGATAGTTTTCAGCCCCAACCCAGTCAAGCAAACTCACCGGCTCATCGAATTCAACCAGAATGTCTATGTCGCTTTTCTTTTTCTGCTGTCCCCTGATATAAGAGCCGAAGATTCCCATTTCGATGATTTTGTATTCACGTCTCAGCTCATCGCGATGCTCGGCTAATATTTTTTTAACTTTATCAATTTTCCTCATATCTTTCCTCTTTGTTTAAGCCCTTTCATCATACATCTCTGAGAACTATTTTAATAATCTTCGGAGTTTTATCTCAAGCTAAATCAACACCTATTTAAAACTAATAATTGGAATCAAAACTTTTATTCCCCTTCCATCTGCAGATACATCGTATCTCCTGTCTTTATCTGGCTTCCGGGCCTGGGCTTTTGTGATTTTACTACTTCTCCTTCACCCGTAACGTTAAGTTTAATGTTAAGTTTTTCCGCAAGCTGCGCAGCCTCCTGCTTTGTCTTGCCCTGAAAATCAGGACAAGAATAAATTACCTCATAAGGCCCGGAACTGACAACAAGCGTAACCTTTTCCGTAATCTTTTCGCCGGGAGCCGGTTTCTGCGCGATAACCTTGTCTTTCTCAGTGGAATTTGAATGCACACGAATAACCTTAGCTATTTTCAGCCCGTCCTTTAAAAACTCCGATTCCGCCTGAGCCAGAAATTCTCCAACTACAGAGGGAACGGATTGGACTCTCGGCCCTTTACTTACAATCACCCTTATACTGCGCTGTTCTTTAACTCTGCTTCCTGAAGGCGCATCCTGCCGGATTATATAACCTGCAGGCGCATCCAAATCATACTCTTCGGCGTCTATCTTCAGATTAAGCCCCTTCTGGCTCAGAAGTTCATTAGCCTCAACAAGGCTTTTGCCTGAAAGGTCGGGGACGTCCACGGTCCGGCTAAAACTTAGTAATTTAAAGGTAAGGTATGCAAAAAGCAGAACTATAAGAACAAAGGCTAAAGAATAAAGCAAAAACTTTGCTATTTTGCCTGTGGCTTTTTGCAAATCAGTCAATCCTTTTCAACCACTTTGCTTATACTGACGATTTTATCTTCCGCATCAACATCCATAATCTTGACCCCCTGAGTATTTCTCCCATGCAGTAATATACTGTTTGCAGTAGTCCTTATAATCTTGCCGGAATTCGTAATCATGATTATCTCATCCTCGTCGCGCACCTGTATAAGGCCCACCGCCTTACCGCCTCTCTCTATAACCTTTATAGATATTACTCCCTTACCGCCTCTGCCCTGAACACGATAATCTTCTATCTTGGTCCGCTTGCCAAGTCCTCTTTCTGTAACTGTGAGTAATGTTGTTCTTTCCTCGGCAACCTCTGCTGAAACAACCCCGTCTCCTTTTGCAAGACGTATTCCTCTAACTCCCCTTGCAGTCCGTCCCATATCACGGACGTCCTCTTCGTTAAAACGGATTGCAATGCCGTTCTTGGTGCCAATAATGAGGTCACTCTTGCCATCTGTCTTTTTAACGGCTATAAGCTCATCTCCTTCTTCAATCGTAACTGCTATTATGCCCCTGCCTCTTGGATTGTTGTATTCTTCAAGAGCGGTTTTTTTGACTGTCCCGGCCTTTGTGAACATAACAAGAAACCCTTCTTTAAAATCCCTCACCGGAAGCGCCGTTGCAATTCTTTCGCCCTCTGATAATTGGAGGAGATTTATAAGCGCCTTGCCTTTTGCAGCGCGTCCTGCCTCGGGAATCTGATATATCTTGAGCCAGTAGAGCCTTCCGAGGTTGGAGAAGAAAAGCATGTAGTCATGCGTTGAACCTATAAAAAGCTGCTCAACAAAATCTTCCTCCTTTGTTTCCATTCCGATAAGCCCCTTCCCGCCCCTGCGCTGGCTTCTGTAAGCAGACAATGGATTTCTCTTGATATAACCCTGATGAGAGAGCGTAATAACCATATCTTCCTCTGATATGAGGTCTTCCATGGTAATCTCCTTTAAGCTCGCGGCAATCTCCGTCCTCCTTTCATCAGCATACTGTTTTTTAATCTCTCCCAGTTCGTCTTTAATTATCTTTGAGACAAGGGCGTCGCTTCCGAGTATTGCCTTCAGCCTCTCAATCTGTTTCAACGTCTCTGTGTATTCATTTATAATCTTTTCACGCTCCAGGCCCGTGAGTCTCTGGAGTTTCATGTCAAGTATTGCCTGCGCCTGGATTTCAGACAAAGGATAATTATTCATGAGTCCGCGCCTTGCCTCTTCAGGCGTCTTTGACGCCTTTATCAATGCAATGATTGCATCAAGATTATCAAGCGCAACCTTAAGCCCTTCCAGTATATGCGCCCTTTCTTCTGCCTTTCTGAGTTCAAATCTGGTCCGCCTTATGACAACATCCCTCCGGTGCTGTATAAAATGGCTGAGTATCCTCTTTAAAGGCATCACCTGAGGCTGGCCGCTTACAATGGCCAGCATTATAATTCCGAATGTGGATTCCATCTGCGTGTGCTTGTAAAGGTTATTCAGGACGACTTCCGCCATCTCGCCCCTTTTAAGGTCCAGGACCACCCTTATGCCTTCCCTGTCGGATTCATCTCTTATCTCGGATATGCCTTCTATTTTTTTCTCTCTTACAAGCTCGGCAATCTTTTCTATGAGCCTGGCCTTATTCACCTGATACGGGAGTTCCGTGATTATGATATTTTCTCCGCCTCTGTATTCCTTCTCAATCTTAGCCTTGGCCCTGACCTTAATAATCCCCCTGCCTGTGGTGTATGCATCAACGATTCCCTGCATTCCATGAATTAAACCGCCTGTAGGAAAATCAGGGCCCTTTACTGCATTCATCAGGTCATTAACAGTTGCTTCGGGATTATCAAGGAGCATAATAAGCCCGTCTATTACCTCGCCGAGATTATGCGGCGGTATATTGGTTGCCATCCCGACGGCAATGCCTGAGGAGCCGTTTACTATAAGATTAGGCACTCTTGATGGAAGCACCAGAGGCTCTTCTGTGGTCTCATCAAAATTGGGTGTAAAGTCAACCGTCTCCTTATCTATGTCCGCAAGGATTTCTTCCGAGAGTTTTGCAAGCCTTGCCTCTGTGTAACGGTATGCGGCAGCAGGGTCGCCGTCAATTGAGCCGAAGTTGCCCTGTCCGTCTATCAGGGGGTATCTCATGTTAAAATCCTGAGCAAGCCTTACAAGGGCGTCATAGACAGCGGTATCGCCATGGGGATGATATTTCTTTAAAACCTCTCCGACAACACCGGCGCACTTTGAATACTTCTTGCCCGGAAGAATGCCTTCCCTGAACATCGCATAAAGTATTCTTCTCTGCACGGGTTTAAGCCCGTCTCTTACCTCAGGAAGAGCCCTGCCGATTATTACGCTCATGGCGTAATCCAGGTAGGACACCTTCATTTCTTCTTCAATGTTTACAGGAACCTTTGCCATTTTCCCCCTCTTTTTTTAAAAAATAAATGCCTTCAGCGCTTAAGAAAAACGTTATAGTTTACCATAAATCATATGCTAAATTGGCATATATTATATGCGCCAAAAACTTTGTCTAATGAGGCGGAGACTGGATTGAGGCAAGATTCACGGGTCTAAACTTTAGAGCAGCAGAGCAGTAGAGCAAGAGTCCAGTAGTCAAAAACAAATTTCACTAAAAACTACTGCTCTGCTGAGCTACTGCGCTACAGCTCTAATGTTAAGGTAGTTTAATATTGCCGAAAGACAGGCACCGCCTCGTGCTTTATGCCCTGTGATATTCCTGAATGGATTTTATGCTCATATTTTTCCTGCGGAGCATGTCTATCGCATTGACAACCGCCTTCGCCCCTGAAACAGTCGTAGTATAAGGCACACCATACTGGAGCGCGCTGTGCCTTATTGAAAAAGAATCTCTCTGCGCCTGCGCATCGCTCACCGTGTTGATGATGAAATTCACTTCCTTATTTTTGATTAAATCCACGATATGAGGCCTGCCTTCTTTTACCTTATTTATGACTGCAACTTCTATCCCTTTGCCGCTGAGATGCGCTGCAGTGCCGCGCGTTGCTATCACCTCAAAACCCATGGCAATGAGTTTCTTCACAATATCACAGACTCCGTCCTTGTCTTCATCCCTGACGCTTATCACAATCTTACCCGACACAGGTATTCTGTTGTTGGATGACAACTGAGCCTTTGCATATGCAATCCCGAAATCCTCGTCTATTCCCATCACCTCTCCGGTTGACTTCATCTCAGGGCCAAGTATTATATCTACGCCGCTGAACCTGTCAAACGGGAATACAGCCTCTTTAACAGCAACGTGCCTTATCTCCTTTTCAGTTGTCAGCCCGAGTTCCTTCAGTGTTTTCCCGAGCATTGTCTTTGCGGCAAGTTTTGCCAGCGGAACGCCCGTTGCCTTGCTCACATAAGGTATCGTCCTTGCCGCCCTTGGATTTACCTCAAGAATGTATATCTCACTGCCTTTTACAGCAAACTGTACGTTCATAAGACCTATAACATTAAGTTCATGCGCTAAGGCCTTTGTCTGCTTTTTAATCTCATCAACAATAGCCTTATCCAGAGAATAAGGCGGCAGGGAGCATGCAGAATCGCCTGAATGTATTCCTGCCTCTTCAATATGCTCCATAACACCGCCGACAATTACATCAACCCCGTCTGAGATAGCATCAACATCCACCTCAACAGCGCCGGACAGATATTTATCAATGAGAACAGGACGCTCAGGCGACGCCTTTACAGCCCTCTCCATGTAATCAAGAAGTGAACTCTCATCATAGACAATCTCCATAGCCCTTCCTCCAAGCACATAAGAAGGCCTTACCATAACAGGATACCCTATCTTTTTCGCAATCACTGCGGCGTCTTCAGGAGACATGGCAGTGTCGCTCTCCGCCTGCTTGAGATTGAGTTTATGGAGAAGTTTTTTGAATCTCCGCCTGTCTTCTGCGCGGTCTATTGAGTCAGGAGAAGTGCCGAGAATCTTTACGCCCTCTTTTTCAAGAGGCACTGCCAGCTTTAACGGCGTCTGCCCTCCGAACTGCACTATAATGCCTTCCGGTTTTTCAGCGTCAAGGATATTCAGCACATCCTCTATAGTCAGCGGTTCAAAATATAACCTGTCAGCGGTGTCATAGTCGGTGCTTACAGTCTCAGGATTGCAGTTGACCATTATAGTCTCGTAACCAAGCTCCTTCAAAGCAAAAACCGCATGGACGCAGCAGTAATCAAATTCAATCCCCTGCCCTATCCTGTTAGGGCCGGAGCCGAGGATAACGACCTTTTTGCGCCCTGTGGGATTGATTTCGGATTCTGTTGATTTAGGATTTCGGATTTCGGATTTCGGATTTAATTCCGCAATCTGCAATCCGCATTCCGCAATCGAATAAAACGGTTTTTCATACGTTGAATACATATACGGAGTATATGCCGCAAATTCCGCTGCGCATGTATCCACCATTTTATAGACAGGTTTTATGCCGGATTCATTCCTCAGTTTTCTTATCTCCGCCTCTGTCTTTCCTGCAAGATTGGCAATATGCCTGTCAGAGAAGCCGTATTCCTTTGCCTCCCTTAAAACAGAGCGGAAGCTCGGAAGTTCGGAAGTTCGGAAGTTATTTTTTTCTTGAATCTTGAATCTTGAATCTTGAATCTTTTTCTCAAAATCCACAATCTGCCTTATATTATTCAGAAACCACAGGTCAATCCATGTAAGTTCATGAACTTCATCAACAGACATCCCATCCCTTAATGCCTGAGCTATATACCAGAGCCTTTCAGGATTCGGTATCTTGAGCCTTGCTGTAAGCTCTGCGCCGCTTACGTCTATTTCTTCAAAGCCGTAGCTGCCAATCTCAAGACTTCTTATTGCCTTCTGCAGGGACTCCTTAAAACTTCTGCCTATGGCCATTACCTCTCCGACAGATTTCATCTGCGTTGTGAGCGTGGAATCCGCAGTAGGAAATTTTTCAAATGCAAACCTCGGAACCTTTGTTACAACATAATCAATCGCAGGTTCAAAAGACGCAGGCGTTTCCCTGGTTATGTCATTTGGTATTTCTTCAAGCGTAAGCCCGACTGCGAGCTTTGCGGCAATCTTTGCGATAGGGAACCCTGTTGCCTTGCTTGCAAGCGCGGAGGACCTTGAAACACGAGGATTCATCTCTATAACAACCATCCTGCCGTTTTGATGATTCAGCGCAAATTGGATATTTGAACCTCCGGTGTCAACTCCTATTTCCCTGATGATTGCTATCGCTGCATCGCGCATCCGCTGATATTCCTTGTCTGTCAGGGTCTGCGCAGGCGCAACTGTTATGGAATCTCCCGTATGGACCCCCATCGGGTCAAAATTTTCTATGGAGCAGATGATAACGACATTGTCCTTCATATCCCGCATCACCTCAAGCTCATATTCCTTCCAGCCGATAACTGATTCTTCCACAAGAACCTGATGAACAGGACTCAGTTTCAGCCCTTTGTCAAGAAGCTCTGCGTATTCTTCCATGTTATATGCAATGCCGCCTCCTGTTCCTCCGAGAGTGAATGAGGGGCGCAGTATCACAGGGAAGCCTATATGTTCAACTGCGTCAAGCCCTTCTTTCATAGCGCTGATATTAGAGCTTTTCGGCACCTCAAGCCCGATTTTTTCCATCGCCTCTTTGAAAAGCTCTCTGTCTTCAGCCTTTTTTATCGCATGAAGTTTTGCGCCGATGAGTTCAACCTTATGCTTTTCAAGCGCCCCGCTTTCAGCAAGCTCAACAGCGAGATTAAGCGCAGTCTGCCCGCCCATTGTCGGAAGAAGCGCATCAGGCCTTTCTTTCTTTATTATCAGCTCAATGATGTCTGCCGTCAGCGGCTCAATGTAGGTTGCGTCGGCAATCTCCGGGTCTGTCATAATTGTTGCCGGATTGGAATTGACAAGAACTACTTTATAGCCTTCTTCGCGCAACGCCTTGCACGCCTGAGTTCCGGAATAGTCAAACTCGCACGCCTGTCCTATGACAATAGGCCCCGAGCCGATTAATAAGATTTTTTTAATGTCAGTTCTTTTTGGCATCGTATTCCATTTTCTATGTTGTCATTGCGAGGGACAAAGTCCCGAAGCAATCTCAGGAGATTCCTTCGCTTCGCTCGGGATGACAGTCATGGTATCACTATCTAAAATACACCACCCTTGCTCCACCGAGATGAAGCGGAATCTGAGAATCTTCCGATGAAGAAAATGGTATATGTCGGATTTGATTTGTCTCAGCATATGGTTAGCTCAAAAATGATATTGGAAAACTAAATGTAGTCCATTCCGTTTATGTGCAATCTCTTTAATTTCAAGAATAATTTCTCCATTAGAAATTTTGTTGTTCTCTTTGTTATAAATAAATTTAGGCGCCATTAAACTATTCAACTCGCTCACTACACTAGAAATAATTTTTTCTCTCACTTCTATATATATCTTATCTTTATCCCTTGAAGGGTTTACCTGTAGAATAAGATTAAATGTCTTCTCAGGAATTTCTGGATACAGATGAGGATTGCCATCAGTTGCAACCTCTGACATAATTCTAAATCGAGGTGAGACAGATGCTTTTTTCGACATGCCATTGATTTTCGTAGCAATATCAGACCGTGATCGTGCAATAATGCTCTGGTCATTAATCTTTTCAAAAATAGCTTCCAATTCAGGAGTAAAATTATTTCCTAAATGTTCTCGTGCTATTGCTTTCATGGTTTCGGCTATAAGTTTTTCCTTTGGTATTGTCTCAAAAAAAGAGCCCTCGACTATAGAAATCCGCATTTTTTCAGCTTTGGTATTATTTGTCCTCACAAAATAGAAACAAGTCCTTCCATGGCTACCATAGTGAGCCGACTTTGAATGAGGGTAATCAATTATATTAGCTAACTTAGAAACGATTTGCGTTCCATTAATCGCATTGATTTCATCGAGAGTTTTATATTTGGTTGGAATAGTTGAATTAAAAGAAGACACATTTGAACCTTTAGAATCTTTAAGTTCCAATATGCTTCCATTTTGCAATTCTCCTCTAATGATATCCGAGGTAAAGAGAAAATCAGGAAATACATTAGCACTAGACTTAAAATTAAAACCCAATAAAGATCCTAAAACATTATTATCACCAGAACTATCAGCGCCCTTTGAAAACTTTTTAAGTATCTCTACAATATTATCATTAGCAATATTAAATACTCTTTGTTTTTCAGTTGCAGAGAACGAATTAAAATTTTCACGAAATTTTTTCCAAGTATTTTGATGAAGTTTTTTAGGGAAAAGACTGGCAATAGTCTTCAATTTTGAGGGGTTGTCAGAAAGAATAAGGGTTTCGAGTAAATTACAACGATAAGAACTCTCAAAAGCTTTCTTTAGTGACAATGCTATAGTCTTATAGTATCTTTTTCTATCGTCAAGGTAAGCAAATTGACCAGACGAAGAAGAAATATATTCGAGAGGTTTTTTAGTAAAATCTCTATCTCTCCTAATATTTTCTATTATTTTGATGAAAAACCCTATAACATCAATCATTTATATGCCCTTCTCTTTTCAGCTATCATTAAAGATAACTGTTTATTTTTATATTTATATTGTTGCATCAGTTCTTTCTCAATATTTTTTCCATACCAAACTAAATCTAAATTTTCGGTATAAATGTAATCTTTATAAAACTTCTCTATTCTATCGCTTTCTCTTATAAATTTTAATCGTTTTTCAATCAGTTTAACATTTTTTGTGTCTTTCTCTATGCCAATAGAATTCCTATTTAATTGTTCGACTGCAACCAGAGTAGTACCCGTCCCTGCAAAAGGATCCAAAATAGTATCATTAGGATTGGATGATGATAAGATTATTCTTAGAAGTAACTGTATTGGTGACTGCTGTTTATGAAACCGCTCGCCGGTAGATTTACGAATAGCTTCATCCCCTGCAAAATAACCTGCCGTCAGTTCACGTATATCTTCCCACACATCAGTCACATACATCCCATCCTCACGTTCATATTTATACTCTGCCGGTAAAGGTGGATTAATCCTCAACCTATTAAAAACCCTTGGTTTCTTACCTTTTATCGCAAAAGCTATTATTTGATAATGTTTGCCAAACTTATTACTGCAAGGCACTGCTGATGTCTTCTTCTTCCAGATTATTAAATTTTGCAAATTCCATCCCGATTCTCTCAAGCACCATAAAACTTGTTCTGCATTTTTTTCTCTCTGCATAAAATAAATTGCTCCGCCTTGAGATGTTAATTCATATACCTTTCTACAAATATTTCTCATCCAATCCCAATAGACTTTATCAGGCAAATTGTCATCATGTTCTGCATATTCTTTGCCCTGATTGAATGGCGGATCAAGAAATGTCAAATCTATGGTTTTAAAAAAATCAATTCTTGAGAGCTTTTTATGTTCTAACTCTTTTGTACAATCGCCATATATTATTTTGTAACCCATTAATACCCCTCTATCATCTCTCTGAATCTCTTAAACAAATGCGCAGAATCATTCGGCCCGGGACCTGCCTCGGGATGGTGCTGGACAGAAAATATCGGCAGTTCAACATGCTGCAGGCCCTCTTCAGAACCGTCAAAAAGGTTCTTATGCGTAAGCCTCACCTTTCCTTTAAGGCTGTTTATGTCAACGCAATAATTATGGTTCTGCGATGTTATCTCAACTCTCCCTGTTGATAAATCCTTTACGGGATGATTGCCCCCGTGATGCCCGAATTTTAATTTATATGTCTTTCCGCCCATTGCAAGCCCGAGTATCTGATGCCCGAGGCAGATTCCGAAGATGGGTTTTTTGTCCATCAGCTTCTTTGCGCTCTCTATCGCATAAGTAACTGTCTGCGGGTCGCCGGGCCCATTGCTTAAGATTATCCCGTCAGGATTCATCTCAAGAACTTTTTCGGCAGGGGTCTGCGCAGGGACAACAGTAACATCAAAACCGGTGTCAACAAGGTTTCTGAGGATATTAAATTTGATTCCGAAGTCATAAACAACAATAGAGCAGCAGCGCAGCGGCGCAGTAGTGCAGTAGTCCTTTAAGGAAAATTTTTTCCTGCTGTTTACTGTTGCTCTGCTGGGCTGCCGGTCTGCTGGTCTGCTTTCCCACTTCCAGCATCCTTCTTCCCATTTATACTGCTTTTTTGTTGTAACTTCCTTCACAAAATCAAATGCGGAAATACCGGGATGCTTTCTCACTTTTTCAAGAAGGCTCTCAGCTTTTGCGTCAACCGTAGAAATTACCCCCATCTGCGCGCCGTGGTTTCTCAAATGCCTTGTCAGCGCCCTGGTGTCAAGGCCCTGAATCCCGACTACATTGGATTTTTTAAGATACTCATTGAGACTTGTCTTTGAGCGCCAGTTAGAAGGAAAATCACAAGCCTCTTTTACTATGAATCCCTCTGCCTTAACGCCGCCCTGAGATTCAATATCCTCCTCATTTACGCCGTAATTTCCAATCTGGGGATAGGTCATTGTTACTATCTGTCCTTTGTAGGATGAGTCGGTGAGTATTTCCTGATAGCCAGTCATAGAGGTATTAAAGACAACCTCGCCAAGGGTCTCGCCTTCGGCGCCGAAACTCTCGCCTTCAAACACAACCCCGTCAGAAAGGACTAATAATGCCTTACTCATATATTTTCCCCTTGCATATGGTTATCACTGGCATGCCTTTCAAAACCAATCCTTCAAAGGGCGTATTTTTGCCTTTAGAAATAAATCCCTCAGCCTCAACTTTATATTCCTTATTCACGTCAACTATAACCACATCAGCATCAGAGCCGACTTTCAGCGTTTCTTTATTTAACCCTAAAATATTTGCGGGATTCACTGCCATTTTTTCAACAAGCTGCCGCATGGTTAAAACATCCTCATGCACAAGATTTAAACTCAAGCCCAGCGCAGTCTCAAGCCCTGATATGCCGGACGGAGCATGGTCAAATTCCCTTAATTTTTCATCTCTGTGATGCGGCGCATGGTCTGTCGCAATAACATCAATCGTGCCGTCTTTCAAGCCCTGTTTAATTGCATCAACATCCTTTTGCGTCCTTAACGGCGGATTCACCTTTGCATTTGTGTTATATCCTTCTACCGTATTCTCTGTAATGCTGAAATAATGCGGGCATGTCTCTGCCGTTATATTTATTCCTCTTTTCTTAGCCTCTCTGATTATCCTCACAGAACCTTCTGTTGAGACATGGGCAATATGAAGTTTTCCGCCGGTAAGTTCTGCAAGAGCAAGGTCCCTGCAAATCATTATTTCTTCAGCCTCGGAAGGTATCCCTTTTAATCCGAGGGTCAATGACAACAGCCCTTCGTTCATCACGCCGCCTTCGGAAAGGTTTGTATCCTCGCAGTGAGAAATTATCGGGACCTTGAAGGCCCTTGAATATTCAAGCGCCCTCCGCATAATAAGGCTGTTCATCACAGGATTTCCATCGTCAGAAAAGGCAACACAGCCTTCGGCGTACATTATGCCCATCTCTGCAAGTTCCTCGCCTTTCTGCCCTTTTGTTATTGCGCCAATCGGATAAACAGCGCATGCGCCTTCCTGAATTGCCTTCCTGATAATAAAATCCGTCACGCTTGAATTATCATTTACAGGGTTTGTGTTAGGCATGGCGCAGACTGTTGTAAACCCGCCCTTAACAGCAGCAGCAGTCCCTGTCTTTATCGTTTCCTTATATTCATATCCCGGTTCCCTGAGATGTGTGTGCATGTCAATAAGACCGGGCAGAACATAAAGTCCGGTTGCGTCAATGGTTCGGAGTTCGGAGTCTACCCCCCTTTTAATCCCCCCCTTATCAAGGGGGGGCTGGGGGGGTGTTTTCTTCTGCTCTTCTGCTCTTCTGCTCTTCTGCTCTATCCCTTTAATTTTCCCCTCTTCAACTAATATATCCCCAATCCCATCAATTCCCTGCAATGGGTCTATTATGTGAGCATTCTTGATTAATATTTTCATTCCAATCTACCCAAATTGGTCATTGCGAGCCGAAGGCGTGGCAATCTCATCCTTGGAGATTGCTTCGTCGTCCCGAGCTGCTCGGGACTCCTCGCAATGACAATGTTTTATAACCATTCTGTATATGAGTATCACTCCCTCACCCCTGCCAGCAGATACATCACAGCCATCCTTACGGCCAGGCCGTTGGTAACCTGCTCAAGTATCACAGACCTCGGCCCGTCAGCAACATCGGACGCCACCTCCACCCCTCGGTTTATCGGCCCCGGATGCATCACAATCGCATCCTTATCAGCCTTGAAAAGCCTCTCTGAAGTAAGCCCCCAGTTCTTTGAATATTCAAGAGTGGACGGGAAAAATCCCTTCCCCTGTCTTTCCATCTGAATCCTCAGCGCCATAACCACATTAACGCCGTCCAGCCCTGAATCCATATCATGGAAGACCTTCACGCCGAGTTTTTCAAGTTCCTGCGGAACCAATGTCGGGGGGCCTATAAGCCGGACCTCTGCGCCAAATTTAGTCAGCAGATATATATTTGACTTTGCAACCCTGCTGTGAAGTATATCCCCGACTATCGCAATCTTAAGCCCCTCAATCTTCCCTATCTTTTCTTTGATTGTGAATGCGTCAAGCAAAGCCTGTGTCGGATGTTCGTTTATCCCATCACCTGCATTTATCACAGAGGCATTTACATTTTTTGAAAGAAGGTGCGCCGCTCCTGACGAGGAATGTCTTATCACCATGAAATCCGCGCCGAGCGCCTGAACATTGAGGGCTGTATCTATAAGGCTTTCTCCTTTAACAACACTGCTTGTTGTAACCGACAGGTTTAAGACGTCCAGGCTCAGTCTTTTCTCTGCAAGTTCAAACGAGGTTCTGGTCCTGGTTGAAGGCTCAAAGAAGAGATTAACAGCGGTCTTCCCCCGCAAGGCCGGGACTTTTTTAATATTCCGCTTAAGCACACCCTTAAATCCGGACGCCGTATCAAGGATAAGGATTATCTCGTCTTTTGTAAGTTCCTTAATTCCGAGCAAATCCTTTGAAGAAAGTTTCACCCTAAAAACTCCTTAGCAGTCATTCTATCGTCACCTTATCCTCAAGTCCGTCTTCTTCAAGGCTGACCTCTACATTCTCATCTATTGCCGTTGGTATATTTTTGCCCGCAAAATCAGCCTTTACCGGAAGCTCCCTGTGCCCCCTGTCTATCAAGACCGCAAGCTGTATGCACGAGGGCCTTCCCATATCCATAAGCGCATCCATGGCAGCCCTTATAGACCTGCCTGTAAAAAGGACGTCGTCAACCAGGACCACCTTCATATCCGTTATCTCGCAGGGCACCTCTGTCCTTCTTATCTGCGGCTGTTCTTTTCGTATGTTAAGGTCATCCCTGTAAAAGGCTATATCAAGAGAGCCGACAGGAATTTCCGCGCCCTCTATTCCCTTAATCTTGCCTGCAAGCCTCTTTGCAAGATGCACCCCTCCTCGTTGTATCCCGACAAGACAGAGGTCTTTGGTCCCTTTGTTCTTCTCAAGGATTTCATGCGCCATCCGCGCAAGCATCCTGTCTATGTCTTTTTTATCAAGCAGTTCTTTAGGCATAGGCATTTTTAGGCATAAAAAAACCCTCCCCAACTCGTTTGAGGAAGGTTTACATTTTTGTAGTCTCCGCAGCTCACGCTGCCTCCTTTGCCTTTTTAACCTCGCAGGGTTATCCTTAAAGGCATAGATATTAAAGCATAACCCGCAGAATATTGTCAATCATCACAAAAATAAAAATAATTGCTGATTTTTGGTATACTTTATTTATGAAGAGGTTCTTGCAAAAGTGCAGGATTTCCGCAGCGGGCATTCTGCTTTTATTCTTCATCGCACTGTCGGCCTCTGCTCAAGAATCCCTCATAAAAATCGGCGTTTCACTCGGGCTCACAGGAAAATATTCCGAGATGTCGGATATGCAGATGAAAGGCTTCAGGCTCTGGGAAAGCGATGTAAACAAGAGGGGCGGACTCCTCGGTAAAAAGGTTCGGGTTATTATTTACGATGACAAAAGCGACCCCCGGACGGCAAAATCCCTTTACGAACATCTTATATTAAATGATAAGGTGGACCTGGTTTTCGGCCCGTACTCAAGCGAGATAACAGAGGCGGCGCTTCCGATAACTGAAAAGCACGGCTATCCTTTGCTTGCCTCAGGAGCGTCTGCAGACAGGCTCTGGCAGAAGGGATACAAATATATTTTCGGCGTTTATTCACCCGCAAGCAAATACTCAGTTGGTTTTCTTGAACTGCTGGTTAGAAATGACTTGCAGAATATCGCAATCGTTTACGCTGATGATGCGTTTTCAGTGGACATTGCAAACGGCACAAAGAAATGGGCGGAAAGGTTCGGGCTTAAGGTAGTATTGTTTGAAGGCTTTAAAAAAGGAACGGAGAATCTGGATTTTATCGCTCTAAAGGCAAAGGCGTCAAAGGCTCAGGCGCTCATTGTCTGCGGCCATTTTAACGAGTCGGTAAGCATGAGGAGGTCCCTTAAAAAGATTAACTGGCAGCCAAAGGCATACTTTGCGAGTGTCGGGCCTGCAATGCCTGCATTCCAAACTAATCTTAAATCCGACGCCAACTATGTCTTCTCTTCATCCCAGTGGGAATATATTGGAGGGTCAATAATTCCCGGATGTAAGGAATTCTATCACGCATATATTCATGCCTATAATGAAACGCCTTCCTACCATACGGCAACAGCATACGCATCCGGCCAGATACTTGAGGCTGCAATAAAGAATACAGGAAGCATTGAAAGAGAAAAGTTAAGGGCTGTTTTATTGTCGCTGGATACTATCACTGTCATCGGCAGGCATGGCGTTGATAAAAAAGGGAAGCAAATAAAGCACTTTAATCTCATCATCCAGTGGCAGAATGAAGAAAAAAAGATTGTCTGGCCTGAGGGGCTAAAAACGGCTAACCCGATATTCAGATGAAAGAACATCTACGCAGGATAATAAACACCCTCGCTTTCAGGATACTCATCCCTGTATTTGCAATAGTCTTTCTTTTAGGTTTCAGCGTTTATATATTCGTACTCCGCTCGGTGTCCGGCTTTGCAGATGAACATATAAAGGAAAACATCGCAGACATGTCCGGCGATATATACAGAATATGCGATAAAAGCCTGAATGACCTTTTAATGGAAAGCGCATCGGGAGATAAGAAGCTTGTAAGGCTCAAGAAGGGTTTTACAATAGACGAGATAGAAAGCTATATGACAGCGAATGACCTCAAGGGCGGTATCATAGAAAATGGAAAGGAAAGGCTGAGAATTGGTGATTTCACGCAGGAATTCTTACAAAAAATAGAAGATACGGAAGGACATACAGCCTCAACCTTTAAATACGCCGGAGAGAAATATTATGCTGCCTACTCGCATTTTGAGCCGTGGGGCTGGCATATTATCCTGCTAAAAGACGCCGGGGACTATTCCGGACTCTTGCGCCGGGTAAATAGCTCCTACGCAGTAACAGCCGTTATACTTCTAACATCTGCCTTTCTCTTTCTCTATCTCCTGAACATATACATCAGAAAACCTGTCAGCGCAATCATCGCGCCTATCAGGAAAGGTGAAAAGCCCGAATACAAGGGTATCTACGAGTTTGAATTCCTGAGCGGCAGCATCGGCCGTCTTATAGATTCCCTTCAGCATGAAACAAAGATGCTCAATAACCTTTACCTCATAGCGGTATCAAAAAAAGGTGAGGATTTTTTTGATGAGGTCGTAATGGATATTGGCAGGATGTTCGGCCTGAATTCCCTAATAGCAAGGGTCAGCCCTGATGGAGAGGCCGCAGAGGTTGTATCATTGTATCTAAATGGAGAACTTAAGAAAGACCTGAAGATGCCACTGGAAGGCACACCCTGTGAGGGCGTTGTGACTAAGAAGCATATGGTCGTTATTGAAAGAGATGCTTATAAACAGTTCCCCAATGCGGACATCCTGTCATCAATAAAGGCTGACTCTTACATAGGCATTGCTGTGTTTAATAGAAAGAATGATGTGGTGGGGCTCGTGAATGCCTTCGGCAAACAAAAAGAATTTTCAGAGTCGGACATAAAGGTCTTACAGGCTATAGGACAGATGGTTGCGGCAGAATTTGAAAGATTGAACGAAGAGAAAGAAAAAGAAGCATTAAGAGAGCAGCTTTTCCATGGACAGAAACTTGAGGCGATAGGAACCCTTGCAGGCGGCGTCGCCCATGACTTTAACAACATGCTTCAGGGCATCCTCGGCTATGCGGCATATCTTAAGATGAAGGTTCCGGCGGATGACCCTATGTATGAGCCGCTTTCCGTTATAGAGCATTCCGCGGAAAGGGCGGCAGATTTGACAAAGAAGCTCCTCGGTTTTGCGAGAAAGGGAAAATATATTATTGAACCGTTAAATCTGAACGATATTGCGGAAAATGTCACGGCAATCACGGCAAGAACCTTTGACAGAAAAATAAAAACGGAGATGACCCTTGCGCCTGACCTCTGGACAATAGAGGGCGACAAGAGCCAGATTGAACATGTGATCCTGAATCTGTGCCTCAATTCAAGAGACGCAATGCCTGAAGGAGGAATCCTGAGCATTGAAACATTCAATACTGAGATAACGAAAGAAACAAAACCTCGCAGATATATGAAAGAAGGAAAGTATGCTGCCATAAAGGTCCTTGACACAGGCACAGGCATGGACGAAGAAACCCAAAAGCGCATCTTTGAACCTTTTTTCACAACAAAGGAAGTGGGCAAAGGCACGGGCATGGGACTGCCAATGGCATATGGGGTTGTGAAAAACCATAACGGCTTTATTGAAGTTGACAGCGCGCCCGGCAAAGGCTCGGCCTTTACAATATATCTTCCTGCAATTGAGAAAAAAGCTGAAGTCATTAACAAGGTCATTTCTACTGCCTGAACTGCACCATAACCCCTCCCTGTCCCCCCTTAGCTTAAGGGGGATGAAGGGGGGTTACTGGACAAGACAGAATAAAGCAACTATGGCTGCTATTTCAGCAAGCAGTCCTTACATTTATTATCTTCCCTGCCGGAACCGCATAGCCCTGAAATCCCGTAATGGCACATTGCAAAATCATATTTAAGCGGGTCCTCGGAATCAAGTTTCTTTAATGCGTTTGTTATCTCCACAGCCATTTTCCAATCCTGAGATTTGCGCTTTGTAAAACCAAGACATCTTGAAATCCTCGCTATGTGAGTGTCCAGAGGTATGATGAGCTTGTTTTCGGGTAGGCCCTTCCAGACGCCGAAATCTATGTCTTTATCCCTTATCATCCACCTCAGAAAAAGGTTCATCCTCTTGCATGCGCTGCCTTTTGAAGGTGAAGGAAAAAACTGGAGCAAGCCGCTTGGTTTTAAATTCTTTCCGTAAATATCGGATGAGTCTGTCTTAAGGGCGCAATCTATAAAGCCAGTCAGGGCCTGGCCTGTATCAGAATCGGTTTTTTTATAAAAACTTTTAAAAACATTCTCTATGGATTTATGCCTTCTCAGCAGATGACTGATTATATGAAGAAGGCAGATAACGTCCTTATTCTCGTTAAACCTGTACTTTATTCCTGAGAACAGCCCGCCGTCTTTTTTTGCTTTAAACTCCATGAGAAAATTGTATGGACTGCCGCGCATTGCCGAGAGGATTTTTTCTATTACAGGCTTGAATAAACCAACTTTTCCGTAGGCAAAACATGAAGCTATAAAGCCCGCAATTTCTATGTCCTCGCGCCTTTTGTATCTGTGGGGAAATTCTATGGGGTCATGGAGTATTCTTGCCTTAAAATCGTATTCCCTGTAAAACTTATCAAGAACTTGTTTAACCGACGACATCCAGCTTCCTTACCCTGAGCTTGACGCCTAATTCATCCGCTATCTTCCTGCACTTCTCTACATCAACGCCTTCCATTTCAACAACAGTAGCCCGAACCTCGGGAATATACTGCCTTGCCTCCTTTATAAATGATAGTACCTCATGGAATGCATTCTTAAAAGCAGGCGCGCAAATTTTGTTATACGTTTCTTCATCCTGGGCGTCAAGGCTTACAGAAATGCTGTCAACAAGCCCCTTTAACTCGGGAAGTATATCCCGCCGGTTTATAATGCTGCCGTGCCCGTTTGTATTAATCCTGACCCTGCCGCCTCTTTCCTTTATCCAGCGGGAAAGGCTTTTAACTATGTCCAATCTAAGAAACGGCTCGCCATAGCCGCAGAAAACAATCTCTTTATACTGAACCGGGTCTCCTATTGCCGTTTTAATTTCTTCTTCTGTCGGCTCATCCGAAAGCCTGAGGTTATGCCCCTTCACATAGTCGCCTTGAAAGCGGACACAGAATGCGCACTTGTTTGTGCATCTGTTCGTTATATTGAGATAAAGGCTGTCCCGTATCTTATAAGCTATCTCCCCTTTCTGTGAGACCTCGCCTATCTTAAAAAGTCTTTTTGCATTAAGCGCAGTAATTCTCGCAATGTCTTCAAAGCTCACATCTCTGAGCTCTGCTATTTTTTGGGCTGTATTCACTATAAATGCAGGCTCGTTTCTTTTTCCCCTCAAAGGCTCAGGCGTGAGATATGGAGCGTCTGTTTCTATAAGGATATAATCGTCAGGGATTGCCTTTACGACGCCCCGCAGCTTCTCTGCATTCTTAAATGTGACCGTCCCCGCTATGGATATGTAAAGCCCCAGTTCCATCGCCTTCTCCGCCATGTCTATATCTCCTGAGAAGCAGTGAAGAACTCCCCTGTTTATCCAGGAATCTGCGAGTATTTCAAGTGTATCTTTTTTTGCCTCCCGGCTGTGTATGATTACCGGCAGGTCCAGTTCTTTTGCAAGCAGCAGATGTTTTTTAAAAACCTCTTTCTGAATATCACGGGGTGAGTTATCATAATGATAATCCAGTCCGGTCTCGCCGATTGCAACAACCTTACCCCCCCTCTGCCCCCTCTTGCTAAGGGGGGGATGGGGGGAGGATGCCCATGTTCTTATTTGCTTATATATTTCCTCTGTCCAATCCTTTGCATCATGAGGATGTATGCCGACAGCAGCATAAACAAAATCGTATTTTGCTGCAAGTGATACTGCGCCCTGGCAGCCTTTCATATCAGAGCCAACCGTAATAACAGCTTCTATCCCTGCTGCCCTTGCCCTTTGGATAACTTTATCCCTGTCCTCGTCAAATTCAGACATCTCAAGGTGACAATGGGTATCAATTAATTTATATTTATTCATTTTTTTGATAGATTATCATTCGATAACTTCTAAAAATATAATATCAATGATGCGCAAAATAAACTTTATGCAGACCCTGCACCCAATGAACTAAACCCTCTTTTGCGGTCTTAATATCTGTTAATTCCTTATCCTGATGAGCAACATACGTATTCCTGAAATCAGTCATTGCTTTTACAGTATCGTATAAATCAGTCTCATTGAATTTTGAAAAGCTTTGTTTAATTGCATCAAAAACCCCGCTGACATTGTATTTGCTTGTTCTACTATATTCGAGACAAAACAATAAAAGACCAGAAGGCCATAATCCATTCTTGAAAATAAGAGTTCTTCTTAGGTTATTAGCATACTTTTTTAACCAATCAATATCACCCTTTTTTAATGTCGCATAATACGGCTCAAAAAAATCTTTCTGCTCTGTAGGCGCACCTGGCATTAAAGGCAGCAGCAAGTCAGAAATCAGTCCCTTTGCCGATTCATCAAGCGGGCCTAAAAGTGAAGTAAATACAGGTGCGAATGAGACTTCCTCTTTCTTCTCAAAAAATTGGAATAATGCCACAGCCTGTTCAATGGCTTTCTTGTATCTTGAAGGTAATTTTTCAAGTTGAATTGCGCTGACAAATTCTTCTATCCCCGTTATCTTGCCTGCGACATATTCTCCTAATGGCAATGCCAGTTGAGGTTTTACTTTTTCGGTCAACAATTCAGCGAGTGATGGCGCACATGTCCTTACTAAATCTTCTGTCTTGTTAGAAGAAAACCCGCTGAATACAGCCTGCGGCACATAGAGATACTCCCATTTGCCTGTTTTAGAAGACGCGGCCTTGCACCATGAGACAGCAGCCATCGCCTTCAAAGGCACATCCAAATCTTCACGGCCTTTTGTTTCTACAAGCAGATAATTACCGTCTTTCTTCTTAACTATAAAGTCAGGCGTATAAAAAGAGAATCGCTGTGCACCAGATTGAAAATCAATCTTGAGTGCCTGAGGTCCTGCATTTTTACAGAAAGATTGAATGTCAGGAGCGCGGTTTAAAAATGTTGCCATCGCCACTTCAAACTCTCTGTTACAAGGCACAAGGTTAAAGGGTGTATTTTCAGCAGGAAGCGCAGGTCGGTTTTCAGAATGTGTTACCTGAAATGGTTTCCAAGTGCAAACAGATACAGGCTCTTCCTGCTTTATTCGGTCTTCGATCGTAGTTGTTTTCTTAAATATCAGAGGAACGAAAGTTGCTCTTACATGCTCTCGGACATCCGAGTCTGAAAGCCGGCTTACCAGCTTATCATCAAAAACGCTGACTGTCTGACCAAATAATACCTCTTCAAGAAATGTCTGAATCAATGGCGCTAAGACCGGATGAGTTCCTCTCAGCGAAGTCTGTCTTTCAAGCTCTTCTCTGAAAAAAGAAATCGCGCCAATTCCGCTTTCAAGCAGAGGCAGTTGCACCTTCATCTTCTCAACAATCTCGTTTGTGAAAAGATGCCGTCCTTCATAATCAATCTCTGTTTTTCTTACTTCTCCTAATGGCAAAGGAGAAAATCTTGAAAAAGACTTTTTGATATCTTCAATGGTGATGCCTTTAAGTTTTGGTGTCCGCTTGAATCCCGCGCTGAGTGGCGGGATAACAATATCCAGTTTTTCCAGGTCTTTTGTTTTATCAGGATAGATAGTAACCGTTGTCTTCGGCACCTTATCCACATCCACAACTTCAATCGGCAGTCCTTCCTGACTCAACTGCTCTTTATAAAGACTCACAAATGCCTTATGTTCAACAACAGTAACAACCTCTGCTGCCTGCCCCGGCAGAGTCATTCGCCTGAGACCTCGTCCAAGTGTCTGTTCAGGTAAGATGTTTGCCTTTGAACTGTAGGGACGCAATGGAACGATTGTGGTTACATTCCGCACATCCCAGCCTTCCCTCAGCATAAGAACAGAGACTATGCAGAGATAAGGGCTTTTGTTTGAATCAAGCTCTCTTGAAAGTTTTCTAAGCTCTTTTAAATCCTCATCGCTTATCTCTTTTTCATCTTCAATAAATTCATAATAGACATTCTCACCTTTGCCTCTCTTTTTGAGCTTCCCTTTTAATCGTGTATGCAGGTTGATTGTCTTGCCGTTAAGCTCTTTGTAGAGAGTATCTGTATTTAACCTGTTAGCTATCTGAGTCGCAGATTCTGTATCCTCGGTCATAACAAACATGAGGGCTTTCTTGCCGCTTTGTTCCCACTCTTCTTTTGATTTCAACCAGCGCGAATAACCAATCATCAAATGCTGCTGATACTTTATTGAGTCATCATCGCTTGTCTGTTCTATAAGTTTCTCGCCTTTTCCAATAATCGGCGACTTAACTATTCCGCCGTCCACAGCCTCTCCAAGAGGAGCATCACATATAACATGCTTGAAAATATTTCCTTTATTGTCTTTAGGTGTTGCAGAAAAATCCAGTTGAGAGATAATGCCTTCACCGCCTCTTTTTCTGATTGTGCCATTGAGAAAGGTTATCGCCTCATTCCATGCAGAATCAGCATCCCAGAGATGATGTGCTTCATCATTAAGAACTAACACACGCTTATGAGAAGTTATCCTTTCTCTTAATGCCTCTCCGGTATCCAGCGCCTTTGCCTTTGAGACAGAAGGCCCCATCCAGTCATAGGTCTCAGCATCCTTCTTTTTCTGTCTTTTGCTTGTATCATAAAGCCGGTGGATATTAGTCAGGTAAAGCACGCCCCCCGTTACAGCTCCTGCTGCATCATCCTGTAAAACAACAGAAAGGTTCCAGTCGCCCCTCCACGCAACAGGGATTAAGGGGTCTCTATCAAATATCGCTCCATCTCCAAAGTCTTCTTTTAATCTTTCAAATACAGTCAGATTTGGAGCAACAACCACAAAATGTTTTGCCATTGGCGAATAGGATTCTCTCAGAGCATGGAAATAGCTCCACACCACTGCAAGGCTCATTATTTTGGTTTTTCCTGCGCCTGTTGCTATCTTGAAGGCATACTTTGCCCATCTGTCTTCTTCCGGGTCTATGCCTAAGGCTGCAACCTCTGTATTTTCTCCGCTGAATTCAGAGACTATGCCTGAAAGCGTATCAAGCCCTCTTACTTCTCTTAAATAAATAAAAGTCTCAATCGCCTCTCTCTGGCAAAAATAATATTTGAAAGGAACACTCTCGCCATCGCTGTTTTTGATTGTATGGTCTCTTCCGAACCAGTGATGAAGCAGTTCTCTTGTTGTATCCGAAGCGCCTGTATAATCAGCATCCCGCCACTCAGAAACATATCTGCGAAGGTTCTGGGCAATGATAATTTCACTGGTTCTTCTTCCTTTTACAATCTCGGCAGGCTCGCCCTCTTTCTTTGCCCGAATGCGGTGAAACTCAGGCATCTTGTGAGGTTGATATAGAGGCTCAAGGGCAGATAGGTTTATGATAGGACTTGGCAAGGGTTACCCTTTATACAGCAACCGGTTTAATCTTCTGTTTATCCAATTCCTTTCTTGTTCCGTAATAAAGAAAAGGAAGTTTCTTCATTTCATTTTTAACGGTTTTCAGCATCTCTTCTTTTGTAGGAATATTTGTGAAATTGCCGTTTTTATCCACATAAAATTCTCCAACAATGAGGATCCCTCTTTCTGTCTTGCAGAGTACAGGCACTTTCCATAGATTTTCTCTCAGGTCATACTTTGGTGTGCCTGCTGTGGTCATGTGTCCGATATTTTCATAGAGATACTTTCTTACCTTTTCAAAGATTTCCATATTCTTACCCCCTTAAACGAAAATTTTTCCCATGCCTTCATAAAATCAGATATATTCCTTGTTAAATCCTTGTCTAAATCAGGGTCGTGATAGTATATTTTATCATTTTCAATCCCTGTTATAACAACAAAATGTCCAAACCCCTCAACTCCGCCATATAAAACAGCAGGGTCTATGAGCGCTATCAATGGATATTTTTTATCAATTTGGGATAAAAGATATTTTGGTGTTACATGCTCTATCTCCTCTGCTTCAAATCCCAGTTTTCTAATTCCTGAAGCAATCTCTCCGCAGGTATTTCCAAGCCAGCTTGTTTCACAGATGTCTTCAAGTTCAAATTCGCTGATTTCTTTTCCGTGAAATGCAAGAACCATTTTAACGCATACAACGCCGCATGTTGTATTTTTCTCTTGTCTGAAATAAGGAATTTTAAGCTTCATTTTGCTTTTTAAGAATTATATTTTCTCTTTTTTGTAGTTTAAAAATAGAGGTTAACACTTCTGAATTTTCATAAGCAAAATTCGGCGCAAGATACCATAATAATTGAGTTATAAAAAAAACCTTTGATAGACCTTCCTGCACCGTCCAATCAGTATATACAGTGTCCCCATGTGGGTTTGGGTAAAAATTGAAAAATATTTCATCTGATAGAGAGATATGATTAATAAAATATCTGCATTTGTTGTCAAAATCCAACTCGTCATTATTCTCTTTTTTATTAAATAATTTTTTTATATGATTTAAATATGTCGAGCTCTTACCCTTATAATCATAATAAAATAAACCGACAAATAATCGCTGGGGCGTAATAGCAGGAGTGCCTATACTTGTAAGGTCTTTAGATTGTTTCTGTCTGTGATAAATCATTCGAGCGTCATTGTTGATTTTTTTAATTGATTTTGCAAATTTACTGCTGTCACCATTCGTTTTCACTTCTATTATCCCCCGAACAGAGTGAGGCAGAACTATTACAAAATCTCCTTCCTTAAAAAGAACGGGATATGAAGTGTCATATACGATTATGTCAATTTGTGATGTAACCTGTACTTTTTCTATACCTTTTACAAGAACAAACCCTGTACCTAATGAATATTGGTTAGGCAGAAATCTACCAATACAGTTTTTAAGAATAGCTTCTTTATATCTTCCTTCTTCTCCCCAATTTGCAGCGCCTATTAAATTTCTTACCCTGTTTTTTATTGCAGAAAGTTCATAACCAAATGATTTGTAAAACTCTTTTAGGTCTATGTTGTCCGTCATAACTTTCTTCTTCTCATTATGCGAGCTCATTTATTCTTTTTATATCTCCACTTCCAGCGTTATACTCGTATCACACCCGAATACATCAACTACTTTAACACATGCGGTATATTTGCCCTTCTTTGGATACTTGTTGTATTCATGATTTGAGAGTGTTGGTAATGAGCGGTCTTTTCTTGTGCGGTATGCCTGCCAGTGATGCTCAAAGGGCTGGCCGTCCTGATAATCAAAATCTACTGCCCAGAAGTCTATGAAATCAAACCCGCTCTTTATCGCCCTTTCCTTCAAGGCATCAAGTTCTTTGCTCGGGACTTCTGCAAGGGAAGGGACAAATTTTGTGAGCTTAATGTCAACAACTACCCCTCCTCTGCTCCCCCCCTTGCCAAGGGGGGGATGGGGGGGTGTTTTATAAACCACCTCTGCCTCAAGCACCGCAACCTCAAGAAATGGTGGGGGGCTTGTTCTGTTCTTTTCCATTATCTCTCGGGGAATAGGAATGAGTTTTATCTTAACGCCGTCTGCGTGTTCTATCTCATGGCATACAAGCCTCAAGTCCATCTCAAATTCCCACGCAAGGCAATGGAGTTCTTTTGCCCCAGTTTCTCTTGCAGCCTTTGCAACAGCCTTCAGCTCATCTCTTGTAAAAAGCCCGTCAATAGCATCTACATGGCATAGGGAATTGCCTTTTCTTCCGTGAATGAGCGGAGAGCTTGAATTCTGCAATACTTCTGCCTTATAAAATTCAAGAACGACCCTTCGATGCTCCTCATCAGCGCCTTTTAATCTTTCCTTCTGCCACCACTGACGTTCATATCTGCCGAGATTGTAGACGTCAAAGGCGCGATAAGGCTTATTTTCTTCATAAAGTTTTCTCTGAAGTTCAATCATCCGCTTGCGTGTTGTATGAATGGCAAACCGTCCGAGGTCAGACATAATCCATCGCCTTCCGAGCCTTTCGGCAACTGCGCCTGTCGTTCCGCTACCGCAGAAGAAATCGGCAACCAACATATCTTCCGTTGAGCCAGCTTGGATTACGCGCTCAAGTAAATCTTCCGCATTTTCTGTTGGATAGCCTGTTGAAAAAGCGTAGCCCGGAATATCTGTCCAGTCCGAATCGAGAATAGTTTCATCACTATCTTCGACCCAATATTGTGGTCTGCCAGTTTTCGGGTGAAGCTGGATTTTTTTTGCTTTAACCATTTCATCAATTTTTTCTTGACCAAATTTAAAATGTTTCCCTGCTGGTGGATAAAATGTTTGTCCAAAAATTATTCTTTCCGGTGGTTTTCTGAGTCCACTGGAATCATCAATTCTTCGCCAATAACCTTTCCTTGTTTCTTTTAATTTTCGTTTTATGTCGTAGAACTTGGTTTCTTGACTCTTAAAGTAAAGCAATAATGTATCAGTAGCAAGCGGGATCGAAATACTTCCTTGTTCTGTTACATTTTTATGAATTCTGTTAACTATGATTTCATTCTGGAAAAAATCTTTGCCGAATACTTCATCTGCTAACACCTTGATATAATGAGACCAGTATTGATCAAACCGAATAAATATCATGCCCCGGTGAGACAAAAGTTCCTTCATAAGTGTCAACAATTCAAACATCCAATGACAAAATGAGGATGCCCCTAACCCCCAAACATTACGATAAGCTACTTCTTCTAAGATTGATCGCCCTTTCTCAACAGAGGAATCGCCTTCGCCGATTTTAATAGAAATTACTTGGTCCGTCCCTGTAAAAAACGGCGGGTCTATATAGATGAGGTTTATCTTGCCTTTGAATTCTTTGAGCAGGCTTGCCATGACGAGCTTGTTGTCGCCCCAGATGAGCATATTGCGGAAGTCGTCTTTGTGCGCCTTCTTTGCGTCAAACAATCCTGTCTGGATTAAACGGCTGGCGGGTTCGTCAATCGTCTCAATCTTCTGCATCGGCATGGCGCATCCTGCAATGTCCACCTCGCGCCTGTTGCCGTATTCATCGTACTTCCCCTCCCACACAAGCTCCGTCTTCCTCGTGCTTAACGGATGCGGATTGTCAGAGCCATATACGGGCTTTTCTTTTGACATCAAAACCCTCCTGGTATTTACCTTGATTATTTTATATATTTATTCAGTAATCAGCAAGGGATAAAAAATTGCTTCGCTCCCTTTAATTTTCAGTAAGAGGTCTATGGCATAGGTTCTAAACTTATTTAGATATTTCTTCAGTGCCCTGCTTCAGTTTTGCCTCTTGCTCTTTGGCTAACTGAATAAAATTGATAGGATTCAGATGAAGCGGAGGGAATCCGGCTCTTCTTGTTAAATCAGCTATTGTTTCTCTGACATAAGGGAAAATGATGGCAGGACAATTAATGGTTGCTAATTGTTTCAATATCTTTTCTTCTGGAACATTATCAAATTGGAAGAGACTACCTGCTTCAACTTCAAAACGATACTGAATATTGCCTGTAAGTTGCCTTAACCCAAGAATTACAACCAATTGTTTTTCATTTTCTCTAAATTCATGAGTTATTGTTATTTCAGGCGCTATGGTTTTATCTGGATTATCTTCCTTAAACTCTCGGTTAAGGTAAAAATTCACTTTTAGCAAAGCAAATTTTTTAAATTTCATTTCAGGCTGCAAGTGCCAACTCCTGATTGGCGCTATATTGAGAATATTCATTATGTGCTGAATAATCTTTTGTCATTGTATCGGTTACCGGCAAAATGATTTCTTTCTTTTCTGTAGAGGAAAGCCTAACCAACAAATCGAAGGTTTGGCTATTTCTTGCTTTTTCGATTTCCACAATTTTTTCTTCTATTTTTCTTACAATTTCTGGTTCAATAAAATTCTTTTTCTCAAAGAAGAACTTTTTGAAATTATCAAAATCTTTAATTAAAGATAGGAACCCATTGTGAACATCGTCTTGAATTGCACCCGACTCATACCTATGGATTGTAATATCTCCCCATCCAAGTAACCGTGCAAAATTTTTCTGGCTTAAGCCATATTGTTCTCTTATTTTTTTTATTTCCTCGGGTTGCAGGAATCCTTTGCGCTTTCTATATTCCCTATATGCAATTTGAAATTTTTCCTCTTCGTCTTCAACATCATAAAAATAGTGCTTCCCTTCAGTGCAGTAATGCACCCTTGATGTTACTTCAATGTCTTCGCCTCTGACTTTCAAAACCTCATTCATTTCCCCATAAATTAAATCCCTTTCAATTTCACAAACAGGACATTCCTTTTTGATTTTACTAATCTCTTTAATCATGGTTCTCATCCCTCTTTTCTTTGAAAGGATATGTTATCTTTTCTTCCGCAATATGAAACGACATGCATTTACCGCCGTATGAGCCTCTTTCTCTTTTATAAATTCTAATCTTGATGTAAATTTCATGCCCTTTTACCCGCAAGCCAAACTCCCACCATTCCTTGCCAGCAATGCCGTCATAGTCTGGTGAAGGTCCCCTGAAATAATCGGTATAATGCAGTCGCTTAACTTCTTCCGCTCTGTGCCTTGGTGTAATACCGAGGCTTGAAAGCGTTTCATCATTTTTCTCATCCAGTCTTGGAACAACATTACCATCCCAGCAAGATTTAAAATTTTCAAGAAACTGCTCAATTTCTTCCGGACTTGGTTTCGCCTTGTCAGCCATGAGCAATAATATAACATTAACATGGTCATATTGGAATGAGGTAAATTATATAAAAGAGACTTAGAAAATGCAAGTATTTTGTTATCATATGATAACATATCTCTACTTTATCACGTTTTCTCTTTAAATGATATAGGATTTTTAAAAAATTTCAGGATGTGGCTTTTTTGTCATAACTAATTGATATTAAAAGAGAATTGAATAACACCTCTGTATCAAACTTCCGCATTTCAAGATGACAATGGGTATCAATTAGGGATTGGATATTAGGGATTGGGGATTGGTTTTTTTCACTAACAACTAACCCCTGCTCCCTAATCCCTGTAGTTTTACGCACCGAATTTCTTGAGGCGCAGTGCATTTGCGAGCGCCAATGGCATGATATTAACTGTGGGGAATATTCCGAGTTCTCCTTTGGTGCACTCCCTCTCTGAAAAAGAATTGCAGAGCCCTCCAAAGACATAAGCGGAACTGAGCAGCACAGGCACAGGATGCCAGCTGTGGCCTTTAAGCAAAGATGGCGTTGAATGGTCGCCTGTAATGATTAAGACCTCCGGTTCCAGCGCCAGGATTCCCGGCAAAATGTGGTCAAATCTTTCAATCTCCGCCGTCTTCTCTTTGAAATTGCCGTCCTCTCCGTAAGAATCCACCTTTTTTATATGCAAAAAAAAGAAGTCATATTTCTTGTAATTCTGCTTAAGAAAATCTATTTCTTCTTTTACGCCGCCTGTTACAGCAGGGGCGTCCATACCGATAAGTTTTGCAAGCCCCCTATACATCGGATAAGTGGCGATTGCCAGGGATTTGAGTCCATACACATCCTCAAAATGCGGAATATCAGGCGCCTGAGAAAAGCCTCTGAGCAGGATAAAATTTGCCGCAGCCTGATTTTTGATGATTTCTGTCACTGCCCTTATCAGTTTTTCTATAATCTTCGCAGCCTTTTCCGCCTGCGGACACATCGGCGTAACTTTGACCGGAGGCTTTCCCTCTTTCTGAGGGTCAGTATCCATAATATCTGCTGCGCCCTTTTCCAGAGGCGCAGGGAATCTCAAGACAACGGCAAACCTATGCTCCATCCCCGGAGCAAAAATCACCTCTGCGTTTTCAATCTTCTTTATTTTCTTTTGCAGCCCCTCTGTGAGTTTCCGGCTTTTTTCTGTCGGTATTCTGCCGGCGCGCCTGTCTTTAATAACGCCCTTTTCAAGGGTCGCATAATTGCACCTGACAGCTATATCGGTCTTCCTTAATTCTATTCCAAGTCCGAGAGCCTCAAGCGCCCCTCTTCCTATCTGCCATTTTATCGCGTCATAACCAAAGAGCGCTAAATGTCCGGGGCCGCTTCCCGGCGTTATGCCGAAAGACACGGGCGTATGCAGTCCGCACGCTGAATTCTTTGCAAGCATATCAAGATTCGGAATGTCAGCAGTTTCCAGTTCGCTCTTGCCGTGCATCGGAAGCCCTCCGAGGCCGTCAAGAACAACCAACACTATCTTTGAATCATTTTTCTGAATAATACTTTTAACGATGTCCTGCATAAAATCCTCTGCCTTCAAAAATACTTCTCTCCCCTGAATCACAGCGATATTAGAATATTACTTCAAAGGAGATTCTGTTTGCAAGTATAGAGCCATGAAAAAGTTTTTTTTGGGAGTCATTGCGAGGAGTCCCAAGCAGCTCGGGGCGACGAAGCAATCTCGCCTTTCGCAATGACAGTGAATACAAGGCGTTAAGCGGTCTATCGCTATTTTTCTAATATAAATTCCTTTAAGGCGTCTTTATATTTTGCAGGTTTAAATCCAAAGTTTCTCTCCACAGAATGAATATCGCATATATTGTCTATTTCAAGCAGCCTTAGCTGCCCTGAGCTTACAGGCAGGAAAGGAATGGTCTTTTCAGCAAGCAATGCTCCAAGCTTCATAAGCCCCATCGGTATGTGCGTTATTGTTTTTTTGGATTTCATTACATCGGCAAGTTCCTTGACTATTTCATTATATGTGAGCTGCTGCTGCCCGGCAATCTCAAATATCCCTTTAAACGATTCAGGAGATGCAAGCGCCCTGAGCATACACTTAACCCAGTCGTTTATATAGATAGGCTGCAATCTTGATTTTCCATCGCCGGGGATGGGAATAACGGGAGCTCTTTTTATGAGGTTTTTCAGCCTTTTTGTAAATCCATCCCATTTACCGATTATCAATGACGGCCTGAAGATTGTCCAATGAATGCCTGACGCCTCCACAATCTCCTCAGCCTCTGCCTTTGTCCTGAGATAGCCTGACCACGAACTTTTGTCAGCTCCGAGAGCGCTCTGATAAAAAAAGTGCTTCACCCCTGCCCTCTTCGCCTCAGCAATCAGACTCCTTGTTCCCTCTACATGAACTTTCAGGAAAGTGGCTGAACCCTTTTCCTCTATTATCCCCACAAGATGAATTACGAAATCCACCCCGTCCAGTGCCCCTTTAATCGTCTCTGGAATTGTGATGTCGCCTGAGACAACTTCAATGCCTTTTCCTCTTAATGCCTTCTCGGCCTTTTCAGAACGGGCAAGACACCTGAGCTTATACCCGCTTTTCAGCAGCGCATCTATAAGATGCCCGCCGACAAAGCCCGAGGCTCCGGCAATGAAAATCATTATTTATCCCTTTTGTCATTGCGAGTCCCGAGCAGCTCGGGGCGTGGCAATCTAACTTTTTTAAGATTGCTTCGTCCTCCCGATAAATCGGGACTCCTCGCAATGACACGTCAAATTAACAATCTCTTTAAATTAGCATACGATTTCTTCGCAATATCATTATGCAGGCTTTTTCCGTGTGCATCCATCGTCACTATTGCGGGAAAATTCTCCACCTCCAGCAGCCACATCGCTTCAGGAGCGCCAAACTCTTTCAACTTCCAGACATCAACAACCTTTTTTACCCTGTCAGCAAGATACGCCGCTGCGCCTCCAATGGTATGGAAATATACGCATCCGTTTTTTTTCATTGCATTCAGGGTGCGCTCGCACATGCCGCCCTTTCCCATAATGCCCCTGATTCCATACGAAGATATTATCCTGTGTTCATACGTCTCAACCCTTATGCTTGTCGTTGGTCCCGATGCAATTACCCGAAAATCCCCCCTGCCCCCCTTTTCTAAAGGGGGGTGAGAGGGGATTACTATAGGCCCGCAATGATAGAGAAGCGTCCCGCTGAGGTTAAAAGGAATATCCTTTTTTAACGGCCTTTCATAAAAGAGAAATTTATGCATCCTATCTCTGCCGGTTACTATCATGCCGTTTATTAAAACCATATCTCCGGCATTAAGCCCCATGACATCTTTTTTCGTTAATGGCAGATTTATTATCTTTTGTTTATTCACTTTGAACTTTCAACTTTGAATTTTGAATTTTGAATTTTTCTTCTACCATATCAGTCTGCCTCTTCTGTTGGCCCAGCAGCATACAGTTATATCTACAAAGTAAGACGCAGGGTGGCGGTGATTAACGCCTATCTTTACGCCAAGAGCAGTTGTTTTCCCTCCAAAACCAAGAGGGCCTATGCCCATGGTGTTTATTTCCTTCAGCAGTCTTTCTTCAAGCCCAAGGAGAACTTCAACGTTATTCACATCGGTTAGCCTTCTCATGAGCTGTTCTTTTGAAAGACGTGCAACCTGATCCTTTGCCGCACCTATTCCAACTCCGAGGGTATATGGCGAACATCCCCTGCCCTGCGCCCTATGAACCGCATCAAGAACGCATTTTCTTACGCCGTCCAGGTCCCTGTCTGCCTTCAATTCTTCTTTGGGAAGCTTGTATGTCTGTCCCACATTTTCACAGCCTGAGCCTTTAAGCATCAGGTCTATTGAAAGGGCGCTGTCAGGCGTCTCCCTGAAATAGATTACAGGGAATCCTATGCCTGTATTGTCTCCTGTATTTTTATCCGTGATTATATCAACGGAGTTCGGCCTTAACGGGACTTTTTCAGTTGCAATGCGGGTTGCCTCTATGATTGTCTTTTCAAGTTCAATCTGGCTTAGGCCTATCGGGGTTTTAACATAAAAAACAGGCACGCCGGTATCCTGACAAATAGGCCTTGCGGTCTCCCTTGCAATGCGTATGTTTTCAAGGATTATCTCCAGAGCATACCTTGCATTTGAGCCCTTCTTTTCAGAAACACACGCTGCCTTAAGCGCATTCTCAACATCAGGAGGCAATGAGGTTGCGACTTTTCTGTAAAGCTCCACTATGCCGTCGCGAAGTTTCAGCATATTAGAAGTATATCATTTATCAGTATGAATTATGCAATGGAAGAAAATCGGCAACAGGATGGCTTGATATGAGGGGCTCCGCGCTTTGCGCGGAGCCCCTCATATATCTATCTTTACTTCTTGGGCTTCTCTTTTGAAGGCGCTTTCTTTTCTTCCTTTACCGGTTCTTCTTTCATGGGAGCTTCCTTTACCGGCTCTTTAACCTCTTCCTTCTTAGTCTCAGCTTTCTTGGAAAGACCTGCAATCGCCTCTTTGTTTACGTCAATCTTATATGACTTCTTAAGATTTTCAACGTAACCGTCAAAAACTTCCTTCTGTTTCTGCGCGGTCAGCCGCTGGGCCAGCATATCCCTTACCTTCTCAAATTCCACGGTCTTGCCCTGCACCGTAAAGTCAGCCTTGTTCTTTTCATAGAAGTCTCTTATATCTTTATCGGACAGCTTTGCCTTATCCTCTATCTCCTTCTCAAGAAGCGCGCTTATGAGAATCAGCTTCTGGGAATCTGCAACCTTTTTAAGATATCCGGCGTCCTTATCAAGCCCTTTTTTCTTAGCTTCCTGATAGAGAAGTTCTTTCTTGATGAGTTCATCAACGAGCCTCGCTATCCCCTCCTCGCCTTCAAACATCTTTTGTGCAAACGGCGGAAGGGCTTCAACCTCTTTCTTGAGGTCTTCCTTTGTTATGGTAACGCCGTTTATCTTTACAAGATACTGCCCTTTCTGTTCTTCCTTCTTTGCGCAGCCGAAAATAAACAATCCCGAAATAACCGCCAATACGATAAATCTCTTCATGTAATCTCCTTTTTTTTATTTATTAGCTGACGGCTAACAGCTATCAGCTTTCAGCTATACTAATAATGCTTCTTGAGTTCAAACAAGACCTGTTTGGCAAGGCCTTTCAGCGTATCAAAGACGCCTATGCCGGTAGTCGCCACTCCCTCAAACCACTGCACGCCGTCTGCATTAAGAAGTTTATTCATCTCTTCTATTGGGGCAACACGAGGAAGGTCTCTCTTGTTGTATTGCACTGCGTATGGCAGCTTTTCTACGGCATAGCCCTGCTCCGCAAGATTTATCCTGAGGTCCTCCAGGCTCTCCATGTTAGCCTCCATTCTCTCTACCTGCGAATCAGCAACGAATATAACACCATCCACTCCCTTAAGAATTAATTTTCTGCTTGCCGCATAGAAGACCTGCCCCGGAACTGTATAGAGATGAAACCTTACCTTGAACCCTCTTATGTCGCCAAGCGCCAGAGGGAGAAAGTCAAAGAACAGAGTCCTCTCGCTTTCCGTAGCCAGAGAGATGAGCTTGCCTTTCTGCTCAGGGTTTGTCTTCTTGTATATGAATTGAAGGTTTGTGGTCTTTCCACAAAGCCCCGGGCCGTAATATACAATTTTACAATTAATTTCTCTGGAAGAATAATTTATAAAAGACACTTATCGCTGCACCTACTTGAAAAGATTATCAATATCTTCATCACTTATCTCCGCAAAGGGCGATTCTGACGCCTTGCCGCCTTCCACTTTTTCTTTTTCCGACTTGCTCGCTATCTCGTCAAATATTCTTGTAAGGGCTTCCGCAGCCTTCTTCACCCTCAGCCTTACAAGCCCGAGCGAAGACCTCTGGTCAAATATCACAACAAGTATAATCCTCTGCCCAATCAATGATATATGGATGTTGTCTTTTTCCCCTTCGTGAAAGAGAATCGTAAATTCCTTTTCTCCAAGGAGCCTTGCAATCCCGCCTGTCGCAGCGATATTTCCTGCTGTAAGCGATGCGAGGGAGGTAGTGTCAATATCGTGCGTATCACCCGCAGAGGCTACAAGCTGGCCGTTTTTATCTACAAGGAAGACAACGTTTGCATTTGCCTGCTGGTGAAGTCTCTGGAGCTCCTCGTCAATCTTCTGGAACTCGTTATCATACATCACAAGGTCAGAACCGGGCATCCTCTATCTCCTCTTAATCGTCATCCTGCCGCATCAAAAGACGCAGGGATTTTCTTCTAAGTTATCAGAAACACTACTAATAATCAACTGCAAACTATTCTGTTCCTGACGCCCTTCCGCCTTCGGCGGACTTAAGCAGAGACGCCCACTCTTTATCCACCATTTCCTGAAAATTTTTAAGCATGTTTTCATTCTCAGGAGCGAAAAGGTGCTTGAACCTGCCCTGCGGCTTAAGAAATTCCACCAATGGCTTTTTCTCCTTTGGCTTAAAGGTTACTTTTGTGACTCCGTTCTCTACCTCATACAACGGCCAGCAGCATGTCTCAACGGCCAGCCTGCTTAACTGGATAGCATCGTTTGTTTTAGACCTCCATCCCCGGTTACATGGCGAAAGTATGTTCATAAACTTAGGCCCCTTTATATCTAATGCCTTCTTAACTTTCTTTACAAGGTCCAGCCAGTGGCTTGGCGACGCCTGCGCGGTGTATGGGATATCATGCGCAGCCATAATCTTTGTGAGATTTTTTCTCGGCTGGGGTTTGCCGTGGATAACGCTTCCCGCAGGACAGGTTGTAGTGTCCGCGCCGTAAGGAGTGGCGCTTGAACGCTGAATGCCTGTATTCATATAAGCGCCGTTGTCATAGCATATATAAAGCATATCATGCCCGCGCTCCATTGCGCCTGAAAGGCTCTGCAGCCCGATGTCATAAGTGCCTCCATCGCCTCCGAATGCTATAAACTTAATATCCTTATCAATCTTGCCCTGTTTTTTCAAAGACCTGTACATTGTCTCTACGCCGGAAAGTGTTGCAGCGGCATTCTCAAAGGCATTATGTATCCATGGAATTTTCCATGCAGTGTAATCAGATATGCAGGTAGAAACTTCAAGACATCCTGTTGCATTGGCTGCAACTAAAGGATAGTCCGAAGCAAGCAGAACCATTTTCACAATAATAGGAGCGCCGCAGCCCGCGCACATCCTATGTCCGGAAGTCAGCAGTAAATCCTTTTTTGAAAGCTCTTTTAATGTAAGTGGCGTCGCCATGTTTTTATCTCCTCTTAGTGTCAGTGATTAGTGTCTGTGTCAGTAACTGACACTGTTTACTGTCACTGAAAACTGATTTACTCCCTCACCGCGATATATTCTTTAATCATTTTTACTTTTCCTGTCTTTGCAACCTCAACAAGCTCATTAAGCACAAGCTCCGCATGACTTGGCATGTAATCCCTTCCGCCAAGCCCATATATCTTATTAACAAGCAGAGGTTTATCTTTATATGGATAGAGGCTTGACGCTATGTCTATGAATAACGGTCCGTAAGAGCCTCCGAATGCGTCAGCCCTGTCAAGCACACATACAGCCTTAAGGTTTTTAAGCGCATTGCCGATTTCTTCATATGGAAACGGCCTGAACAATCTCGGTTTCAACAGGCCTGCCTTTATTCCTTTTTCCCTGAATGAATCAATAACATCCTTTGATGTACCTGCCGCTGAGTTCAGGATAACAAGTCCTATCTCTGCATCATCAAGCCTGTATGCCTCAAAGAGCCCGTATTTCCTGCCTGATATCTTTTCAAAGTCATTGGCAGTATTCAATACAATGCCGGGAACCTTTGACATAACGTCATCGTGCGCCTTTCTATATTCCATATAATAGTCCGGGAGTATCAAAGGCCCGTAACTTACCGGATGCCCGAGGTCAAGCAGGGGATTCAACTGCTTATACTCACCGACAAATTTGCTGACAGCGTCATCTTCCATATATTCTATTCTTTCTATAGAGTGGCTTATTATGAACCCGTCCATACATACCATGACAGGAAGTCTTATATCCATGTGCTCTGCAATGCGGAAGGCCTGAATTGTATTGTCATACGCCTCCTGAGCATTCTCAGACCAGAGTTGTATCCATCCGCAGTCTCTTGCGCCCATCCCGTCCGAGTGGTCTCCGTGAATATTTAAAGGCGCTGACAAGGCCCTGTTCACCAACGACATAACTATCGGCAGCCTATTGCCTGAAGCAATAAATAGCTCTTCCCACATCAGAGCCAGTCCCTGTGAAGAGGTCGCGGTCATAACCCTTCCGCCTGCCGCAGACGCCCCTATGCACCCGCTCATAGCGCTGTGTTCGCTTTCAACAAGTATCATCTCTGTCTTTACTTTGCCGTTTGATACAAAACTTGTGAACCTTTGCATAATATCTGTAGCAGGAGTTATCGGATATGCTGAACTGACATCAGGGTTAACCTGTCTCAACGCCTCTGCAACAGCCTCGTTTCCTGTAACCGCAGCTATTCTTCCGGATTTCCGGGCCATTATTTCCCCTCCTCTTCCATGACAATTGCCTTATTCCCTTTTTTCCCGGGACACTCAAGAGCGCATATTCCGCAGCCCTTGCAATAGTCATAATTAAACCCTGTCATTTTCCCGTCCTTTACATTAACAGCCATGTCAGGGCAGTAGGCCCAGCAGAAAAGACATTGGATGCAGTTTTCCTCTATCCACCTTGGCCTATACGCAGCCCTCCATGAGCCTGTCTTAAACTGTAAAGCGCTTCCTGCCTCTGTGCAAACCGCGCCGGGATTCACATCCTTCCATCCTTTGAGCTTCATCCTTCTTTTACCTCCCCATATCCCCGCCTTGCAGCTTCAAGATTCCCGTCTATTATCTTCTGCGAGAATTTCTTTCCAAAGCTCTTTCTTATATCTTCAAGAAGATTATTTAGAGTAACAATATTGGTTGCCTTGCATATCGCTCCGAGCATGGGAGCATTAGGCAGCGCCCTTCCGATGCAGTCTATTGCTATATTTGTAGCGTCAATTGTAAAGATTTTCTGCCCTGGTTCAGCCTTGAGTTTTTCCCTCAGCTCCTTCGCGTTTTTAGCGGTGTTTACTACAAAAATTGCATCCTTCGTTGCTCCGTCAGCAACGTTGATGCTGTCAAGTAATGTAGCGTCAACAATACTTACAATCTGAGGATTTAAAACAGGACAGTGCATCCTGAGTTCTTTAGAACTAATCCTGTTATATGCCCTTAGCGGCGCCCCTGACCTTTCAGGCCCGTATTCAGGGAATGCCTGCACATATCTTCCGCTGCTAAGGCATGCGTCAGCAAGCACCTTTGCGGCAGTGACCGTTCCCTGTCCTCCCCTTCCGTGCCACCGGATTTCAACCATATCAGCCATTTTTTCCCTCCACAATAAAAGTTTCTAATTTTATCCAATTACCGGCTTATTTTGCAAGTCATCAATCTTAATAGGCATATTTATTTTTGTGATATGGAAATACGGATGTTTTCTATTCAAACAATTTAAGCTGGGGATACTTCTTGCCTGTATTCAATCCTCAGCATCTTGACAATAGTGTGGCTTATAAACTACTATCAACTTAATGAAAGCATGTTCTTTCACCCTTGAATATTACATTAGCGAAAACGGCAGAATTCCATTCAAGGCTTGGCTTGATGGGCTGAAAGATATTGCCTGTGCAAAAGAATATTGGAAAGCATTTAAACGGAGGTGATATAAATGGCAGTAAAATCAAAAAAGAATTATCAGGAAGATCTTATTGAAAGCCTGAAAAATCCTAAAGAGGCTG